>Ga0126342_10005396_pt1 | contig 22272 bp, 23 predicted proteins | sample Cyp1metagenome_FD_92528 | JGI IMG/M metagenome (GOLD analysis project Ga0126342, IMG submission 92528) | Coral microbial communities from Lord Howe Island, Old Settlement Bay, Australia - Cyphastrea 1 metagenome | ecosystem: Host-associated > Invertebrates > Cnidaria > Coral ...
CGCTCAAGGGTCTATAGTACCTTAAATGCGGAGGGTCTACAGTGCTCCTGGAAGTACTCTAGACCCTGGGCCCCTGAAGCCTGGAGGGTTGGGTACTCTAGACCTTAAGTAGTTGAGGGGATTGATCTCCCCTAAAAAGTCACGATTGGGGAATATTTTAGGCCATCAACTGGAGGGTTTAAGGGGTGCGGCAATCAGCTTCAGCTCTGCCAAGCTGAAACATCAGTTGTGGATCTCTCTCTCTCTCTCTCTCTGGGTTGTGCTCTACACAAAATCAGCATGATTTTTGGTGAATCCATCTCCTTACATTATGATGCATCATCCTGTAGTGATCCTTACTAGAGTGTCTACCGTGCAAAAAACATGTGCTCCGCATGTCGCCTTCCGGTCAAAAAAAAAACGACAACACTTCATTGGCACCATTTATATAAAATCACAAAGAATCGGGATGAACACCTATATATAGATCCTATAGTGAAAGATAGTGAAAGTAAAGCCAGTTAAACCAGCGCCGGTTTGGAACCAAGCGACGGATCCATGTGGATCATCTGTGGGTTGTTTTTTCTCATTCTATGCAAGCTATTTACCAGAAATAACATCATATAACTATAAACTATACTATACCATAGTGGGTTGAAATATACATAAATATACCATAGTGGGTTGAAATATTGAAATTTCCGAGTCATTTTCTCTCCCCATCTTTACAAGTCTTCAATAGTCTTCATATACAACAGCATTTTGCGGAGCCAAGGAACAGCTTCTTCTGCTCCAGCTGCGTCTTGGGAGTTATTGGCACCTCAGACTGTGGAGCTTTGGGTCTCTGAAGAGACGAGTTTCAAGGTGCCCAAGTCGGAATCGCAAGAGGTCGGGAAGCAGCTTAGCCATGCTTAGCCTGCTTAGCTGTTGGATGTATTGGATATATTGGATGTATTGGATGTATTGGATCGGCAGGTCAGTCGAACTAATGCTGTTTTCGACGCAGCTTTTTGTTCCCAGGAAGTTGCTGACTTGAAGAGTTGTATCATGCTGCATCCGATTCCTGCACAGTCTCCATAGTGACCCTTGCCGCTGCGCGCATCGAAAACGCGCATCGAAAACGCGCACTTTCGCCCTCTCAAGCGAGGGGCAGCCACGGCATAGAAATCCATGTTGTTTCCGAGCTGGCTCAACTCCTGGCCCATTTCTGTGGAGGGCCATGTTCCACATGTTCCACCAAGAATCGGGATGGTTGATGCTGGTTGAAAATCAAGCCCCTGACCAAGAAAACAACAAATTACTACTGACTACTGGCTTCAATCACCTTGGGGATGTGGAAAAATGAACCGTTGAAGCACGTTCAAACCACGAACCAGAAGAAACCAAGCCAAGAATGATAATGGATGATAATGGACGTATACCAAATTATACAAATCCCACTGTTGATGGCTGTTTTGGTGGCAGGTTGAGCCCAGAAATTGCTGGGAACCTGGGGTAGTTAAAACATCTGCCAGCGCCAAGGCCACCTCTCCTTGTAAGCCGCCTTGCCCCGCACATAGCGCGGCATATGTTCCGACATGTACTTGGCAGCCATCGCAGGGTTGCCCTGCCGTGCCATTGCACATTCCCCCAATCCCCCAAGCAGCCACCCCTTTCGCTGTGGCATAACCTTGCCATCACCCAGGATTATCAATCCCAGGTTGACATGAAGGTATACTGTACTTATAGTATCTTATAGTTTGAATTAATATGATGGTATATGATGGTATATTAATTATGGTATCATTGTGAGTTCCATCCCTAGGACAGTGTACATAACACATCAATCCTTGAGTAACACCACATGAACCGAGCAAGTTCAAGCAGTGATGACTTGGGAAGGCAACTGCTGGCATATCCACCCATGACCACTAACTGCTGACAGGACCCACACCATAAACTAGTCTTGGTCGACTTTTAAGACCCGTGTTTCCACAACACCTGGCCATGTTTTAGATGGTTTTACCCATTCAATGTACCCCAATTGTAACTCCCGGTCTGAAGACACCTGGAAAAACACCCCCCCCTGACCCCCAGCACCTGAGATTTCTCAAACTGCTCATAGCCAAGCCAGAGTTTGTCCATGGTACTATGTGATGCTCCAGCACATCTCTGAAAAACTTTGCGCACAAATTCCGTGTCAATCCTTGGCTACTACGCTACTCCACCAATTGGTGGACGTTTGGGATGGGACTTAGGGTTAGCGGGTTAGCGGTAATTGATGGATTCTTTTTCGCAAATCCAGGTCTTTCCAAGTTTGACAGACATCCACCAGCTTGACACGGGGTGGTTCAATGAGAAATAACGAAGGGCTGAAATTCGACCAAGGCGCTTCAGAATTTCCGTGACCCGCAGGAATTCGGAGTCCTCGTTGCTATCCACTGGTGGCATCCGTGCATAGTTGGCGTTTAAAGTTTTGAACCATTGCCACTTGGATCATGTCATGTAACCATATGTAACCATGAAATGGTTGGTGAGTTTTCACCAACCATTATTTAAACTCCATATATCAATGGATTGCTGATGATTAAGTTTGCTTACCCTGAAAATAGGGCATTCTTGTGTGTTTTTAATCAATGCTTGGAATATTGATGGGATTTCCCCATCAACTAACTTAAGAGGATTGAATAGTTGGCCGATGGCTGGATCTCAATGAATCCACCCACAGATAGCAAAAATTAGTAAAAATTGATCCCATCTGAATTACCCTCTGGTTATGACTAACATAGCCATGGAAAATCACCATTTTAATAAGTAAACCATCTATAAATGGGCCATTTTCCATGGCTATGTTAAATAACCAGAGGGTAAATCACCATAAATCACCTATTCCAAATTTGGCATTGAAATAGATGGAACCAATTGGGCTAACTCCAAACTTGGATCGCTCAGCGTTGGCCCAGTCTCGTTGGTTTCCCAAATGATGCTGAAACCAAACATGAGCTCAACAAAATTTTGAATCCAAATGTTTGAGCGAGTTTAAGTTGTAACATCTTGTAACCATCATGTAGTTGGGAAACTCAAACCGTAGCTTCCCCATTTAATGGGAAAGAATGGGAAATATGGATACAACTATAGCTCCATGGCGCGCTTCTTCATAACCAGCGGATAGTTTAACCAACCAGCGCATCTTTCCATCCTGCAAGACCTGCATGTGCCTTCTGGAGAAAGGTTGTGAGAAGGGAAAGCCTAGCTGAAAGAACCACACAGCTTCAACATGCTCTCAATTTTCAACAGAACAAATATACTACTCATTAGATATGATTGATTGTTCAATCGCCCTTTGCTTATAATCAATATCCATCATATCAATCAACCGGGAAACTTCCATCAACGATCCGAGCATCTGAGATATCTGCCCCGGCTCTGCCGAACTCTTCCTGTGACGCCCCCGGATTCCCCTTGGCTCAGATGATAAGTTTTGGGCTATTTTTTGGGTGGAAGAGAAACAAAGGTAAACTAACAGTTTGCTATTGAAAATGGCCATAGAAATAGTGAGTTTTCCCATTAACAGTGGTGATTTTCCATAGTTATGTTAGCTTACCAGAGGGTACAATACATGGTTGTGAGATTTGCTGAAAATACACCAACGTGCCCTTCATATGGAACCAAGTGCAGGTTTACAGATCTTTGACATGGTTCCCAAACTGACTAAGGTGGTGAAATAGATTAACATGATAGGTGGTAAGTGGAAGCTCGTCCAAAGATATTATTACAGGCATCGATCCATCCCAGATGTTTTTGGCAGAAATTATACAGTTTTGATCAATACTGTCATTCTTGGTAACTCTCAAATCAAACCCCAAAGCTGATTTTAAGGACATCATACAAGTAATGATAGTTTACCCTAAATGTTCATCGTCTGCTTGTTCAACTCCCTGTTTTATCCACATTTTTTCACCAACGTTGTAAACTCCTGCCTTTTCATGTTTGCACCCTCCATTTTGCTTGTTGAAGCGGCTGAAACTCCATTGTTTGACAATAATAGCTATCATCTCAATTGTTCGATGCTAAAAATCCCTATTCTCACTTCAGTTCCTAGTTGCACCTGCCACTTTTTGCCACAACCGCAGTTTTTTCCTTTCCTTTTTCCAGCACTGCTTTGGGCTCATGGGGTCCGGACACAATGACATTGTCCACCACGCTCAACAGGAACGCCGCGCCAGCCACACCGAAGGCGACTTCCGAGGAGTCCAGGGCGAACGTCGCTTCCAAGTCACCGCTCTCCAGCAGATTCAGGTCGAAGCCGTCCTGAAACCATGGGATATCCATGGGATAACCATGGGTCAATTGCCATAGGACATTTTTTTGTTCATCCTGTAGTCATGACAATTCTTCAAAACCAAGGGTATATATGCAATTTTCATGGGTTTCTTGTGGGAAAATCATCGAACAACGACTGATTTTCCGGCCATCTTTGATTTTCCGAGGGTAAACTGGCCATGATGTACACCTTCGGGGCATTGTGGTTTGGAATTCAAAAGTCGAATAGTGAGGTTATAGACCAACCTACAACTGGGGGGGGCCAAGTTGTACGACCCCAACACAAAATATAAAAGGGGAGGTGCTGCAGGTTCCCTGGAAATTGGGGGGCCGGTGCCATTCTCCTAGTGGCAAAGGGGCCCAAGATGTTCGGAAATTTGACACGGGATGAGAAATTACGCACTCAGCCAAATGTATAGTCATTCCACTTTCCACTCCACACTCCTCACTCCACACTCCACACTTTACACTCCACACTCCACACTCTACACTCCACACTCCACACTCTACACTCTACACTTTCCACTCCACACTCTACACTTTACACTCCACACTCCACACTCCACACTCTACACTCTACACTTTCCACTCCACACTCTACACTTTACACTCCACACTCCACACTCTACACTTTACACTCTACGCTTTAAACTCTACACTTTACACTCTACACTCTACACTCCACACTTTGCACTTTACACTCCTCACTCCATACTTTACACTCCACACTCCACACTTTACACTCCACACTCTTCACTTTACACTCCGCACTTTACACTTTAGATTCCACACTCCACACTCCACACTTTACACTTTACACGTCACTCCACACTTTACACTCCACACTCTACACACGACACTCCCCACTTTACACTTTGACTTTACACTCCACACTCCACACTTTACACTCCACACTCTACACTTTACACTCCACACTCCACACTTTACACTCTACACTTTACACTCTACACTTTACACTCTACACTTTAAACTCTACACTCCACACTTTACACTTTACACTGTACACTTCTCACTCCACACTTGACACTCCACATTCCACACTTTACACTCCACACTCTACACTCTACACTTTACACTCCCCACCCTCTTCCGCATTCCACAGTCTACAGTGCACTGGTACGGTAACAGGGGAAAAATCTAGACTGTTCAAATATCTTATTTCACAATAGTGTTCTACGTGACTGCATTCGGGTTCGTGAGCTGCATCTTGTTTTGGTGGATCGACGGTGGATCGACAGGGTCGCACATCAAGCATCGATCACCTGTACTTCGTCACCCGGTCTCTCCAGGGCCCATTTCAACTGGCCCCAAACTCCTCCTGGGCATGGCAGTTGGGACCATTGGGATCCAGGAAACCTGCACACAACAGGGCAACCTGAAACATACATAAACATACATAAACCATAAATCCATTTGCAATGATCTTAAAAGCAATCACCTTTTCCCAACATCCAAAAAAATATGCGATGATACAACCATGAACAAGCAAACTGATTGAGATTGTGCACGCAAATCATGCCGGGCAAATGTGAAAACTCTTCACAATCTTTCAATTTACTGTACATGGGTTGAAACGACACAAACACACACACACACAGACGTGTTTCCTGCCTATATCCTCGTTTCACTAATTTTCTGCATCTTTTACAGATCAAAACCCCACTTAGAAGGGCCATGGAGTTAGTTGCAGTTTGTTGCCTAATCAGTAAATGGGTACTTGGGAATAATTCGTGGGTTACAAATCAGTTCGGCATTAACCAGTTTGCTTATCCCATGGCCCATCTTCAGTACTGTATAGAAAATATGGTCAACCATGGTCAACCTAAATTAATATAACACCACGTTGTTTGATTCAGGGCTATAGAAAATTCACGGAATTTCCAAATGTCCAAGTAAGATAGTCGTGATTCAGCTCATCATGCCCCTTAACATACCTCAACGCCCCCCGTTCTCCTTCCACGAACTTCAGCTGCTTCGGCGTGTTGCAGCGGTGCCACTTCGGCTCCTGCGGCCGCAGGGGGCACCCCGTCGCGGCCGCGAAGGCCTCGGGGCGCAGCCACAGCAGCAGCACGGTGGGGTGGCTCCGCCAGGCCCAACGCGGCAGATCCGCGGAGGGCAGCTGGAAACGCACCAAGGTCCAGGTGCGAAGAGGGTGGAGATCTGGTAAACCTGGAAGTTGAAGTCGGGAGGGAAGATATGAAAGCTGGAAGTGTCAAATGATGGAAGTTGAAGATGTTTTGAAGTTTAGTTGGGTTTATGAAGCTTGGAATTTCAAATGGTCCAGGAATTGCCTGAAATATGTTTCAAATGTTGTGACCATGACTATGCCGATCCCCGGTTACATATGGAACATCACTAGTTACACATGAGCCAGCTGAACCGACCGAAGTATTTGGGTAAAGGCTATAGGAAAATGATGGACAGTTTTTTGTTGGGGCCAAGTCCGAATATCATTGGTCGATTTTGATTTTGGTGGCCATCATTATTTAGCATGTTTGTCAATCTGTAAGTATCACCTTCGGGAGGCCTGACGGCTATTTTACCACTATGTTTGATGCATGTTAAACTGCATATAAAAATATATAACCACATTTATTTAACCCACAAAAAGATGAGATAGCCGATAACCTCAAGTATGTAGTAGGACCAATAGTAGCCATTACCTAAGTTGGTGGAGCTCCTTCAAGACCCCAAGCAAATTTGGTTTATCCTGAGTTTAAACAAGATGATCCAAACATGATAAAGACCCAGAGCAATGTATTCATCTGGTTGGCGGCTTCAACAAACCTGAAAAATACGATCGTCATTGGGGATCAGTATCCCATGTCCATGCTTGAACAATCGGTATTGAAACCACCAACCAGTCATGAAACAAGCTTTACCCTTTACCTAAAGATGTATCCCGGCACGGACTGAACAGTTCACCTATTCTTCGCAGCCAACTTACGTAACATTCAAATCAACTCCGAATCCCATTTTTCTCGGGGGTTCACCTGCCAATCACCATCCAATCACCAGGATGGTGCCCCCCAGTTATAAGTTGGTTTATAAACCCCATTAACTATAGTTATTTCTACCATAGACCATAGAATTCAACCACTTTTTTCAGGCAACTGAACGCTATCTAGGTTATAACCCTGATTACAAATAGATATAAATAAGCTAAGTAGATCTAAGCAGGGGCAATGTTCACTTATAACTGGGGTTTAAACCCATTTACTAACTGGGACGAACCACCAAGTAACATTGCGCCAGCCGCATCTGCGCCGAAGGCGCCGCGCCCTTCAGCTGCCCCAGGAGCTCATTTGCCCGCGGTGCATCCAGGGTGTGGAGGCGGCGGAGCAGGGCGGCCAGGACGGGAACCTGGGAGGACTGGGACTGCCATGTGGAAACCCATGGAAAACCCCAGGATTTCATAGAGCTGATGGGGATTGAAGATGGGAAGATTGGGGAAGATAGCCAATAGTGTTGATACTGGTGTTGAATTGGGTTTGTTCAAGCTCAAACTTCACGGTTCATCTAACCAAGCTTGGACGGCTCCACCCATTCCGATTTGTGCAAGCATGGGCAAACAAGTCGCGATTTCCATGGGGGAATAACGAGAGATATGTTCTAATATGATTTAGACCATTTTGGGGTTTTAGGGTCTTATCCAATAAAGTTCAGACAATTCAAATATCACTCCTATTGAATGGTGTAATTATTGCCCACTCTGCTGAGTCTAAATCCAAGTTCTTCCTTGGGTGAATACCTCCCAAAAATCTCCAGGCTCTGTGGCTCATCTGTATCTGCCATTGCTAGGTTGCTTTCATCCCCATGGGCCCCGGAGCAACCCTCCATGTTCAAACCGATTTCACGAAATTCATATCAAGGGAAAACAATTGGAAACTTGAATCACCATTGCATGACAGTTTTCTCTTGCAATTCTCACACCATGAAATTCATTATATAAATCCACTTGAAGCTCCATTTTAAGTCAAATCTCAGTTCCAACCCACATCCTTCCCCCATATTTTGCTTCAAAAAATGAGATTTGTGTTCAAATCCCCTAGAACAAAAATAGTAATTACTTATAATCATATCCATATATTTCATCCCACTATCTTCCCCACTTTTTTCCCCATATATCTCTCTCTCTCCCCATATATTTCCCCATCCTTTTCCCACCATTTTCCAAGTGACCGTGACCTTGGAGCACGTGAAGCGCCGCGCGAAGCGTTGCGCCATGCCCCAAGTTTCGCCCGATGCGCCGCGGCGGCGCAAGGTCTCCGGGTCCGGCGCTGGGCAACGGTGGAGCTGCGAGGTGCTGTGCAAAATCCAGGACGCCAAGGCGGTGCCTGAAGCAACGGTAATGGGGGAAGTCACCAGGGGTAACTCACCAGAAAAAAATGGGATGAAGTGGATGAAGTGGATGAAAATTTGGGAAAAGATGGGTGATTTTTGGGCGAAATCGGGATTGAAGCGACATAGTGACTATGGTTTAGTGCTTCAAATAGCTTTAGAAAAGGATAGAAAAGGTACTTAGGCCCTCACAGCCAATCCAAATACAGTATCAGAAAGTGTGGGGGCCATTTATACTTTTAATTAATATGTTTTCGAAAACATGAGCATAAAACATGTTGGATCATGTTGGCTCATAGTCGGAGACCAAAACCGGGTTTAACTTGACACCATGTTTGAAAGGGCCAGGCGCCGTCAGCGGGAAGCATCTCAGATGAACTGCGGGTGATCCACAACCTAGGCCAAAATGTTGAGCTCAAAAGATGGCGTGTCTGAAAATTCTGATTTTTGAACATGTGCAGAAAAAGCAGTGGATTTGTGAGTATATACCATCTTGACCAAACCCCCCCAAAAAATATCCACACCAAGGTTGTTCTAATTCCAAGTGTTGGTATTGTGCGAGGAGGACATTGGAAATTTGATTCAAAGCTCACCATCGTATGTTGGGGCTTGGCTGGCCCCTGTTGGAAGCTATCCCTTATCCACATTGAGGGATGCATTCTACAGGGAGAAACGTATACGTAAGCACATTTGACTGGCAGAGTACACGCCGGACGGTTGCAACTGGGAGCAGATCTCCACTATTTCGGGGTTGGGCCATGGCTTTGGGGAAGAACATCCAAATAGCCACTGACTACATAATTTTATGTGAAATCCAGGGGCGGGTGTTTATCCACCTATTGTTTGTCACGTGTGCATCCCATAATGGGTTTGTCCAATGTACCCCAAAATCATCCAAAATCCATAGGTTGATTGTCATTGCAATTGTCCGCCATCGAAAATTGTCGTTTTTTGGGGGGTGTTCCACCCTTTAGACAAAACCACCAGACTAACCCAGGATTAGTAAACCTCCAGTTCACTAGAACCAGTAGCAGGGGCAACCTCCGAATTAATTGATCAACAGAGTTTACTAATCCGCGGTTGACTTGATCTGGTGGGTGTTGGGTGGAGTCCACCTCCTGTAGAATATGTTTGTCATTATCATTGGGGATCGTCATCCCAAATATGGTTCACACAAATATTTGACATCACCAACCATATCAACATTGGTTCACTTTATCCACATTTATTTCTCCATCTTAGATGGTCAAAACCCGAAGAATTATGGGTTTCGCAGGTGTCAAATCGCCAAGGAGCTGATCCTGCGCTCCTTCCACTTTTTCACACGTCACGCCCATGTGCTGCGCGAAAGTTTGGAGGTCGATGCCGTACAACTTTGGTACCAGCGAAACGACGTCACCTTTTGGAAGATTCAACGAGAGCGAAAAAACGTCCAACAGTTTGCGGGGGGATGCCAGACACCAAGGGTAATCAATCTCATGTATATAATTATAATCATTGACCCATCTAGTTGGATTCTAGCAATGCACCAAACACACGAACTAGTTCACGAATACCCAACCTAAGTGTTGGCTAAATTCAATGCCCATTTAGAGATTGTTTTTGCCACCAACCTTTGGCTTATCACTGGCAAACGGACACGTTTCAGGTTGGTTGATATCCCCACTTTTGTTGGTGTGTTCCCCCAATGATTGTTGTTTTCTACCTGCCATTAGTAATTGTACCCCCACATTGTGGGTTTGACGAAAAAGATGTTCTCAGCCATGAGATGCCATGAGATTTTTTGGTGTCCCCATAACTGTTAATCAAACCGTATCATTTTTTACAGCTTTAGTGGTATATATCCCTATTCTGCCGTCCCAGGCTTCTTGGGCAAATGCATCCTCAAAACCCCTCAATATGCTATCTTTTCTGCCGTGGTTAACGTATGTTAATATACCTAATCATTACAATAATCATTACAGCAGTATAATCATTCTAATAGTCACTTAATCCATGCTTCTCCCCCTCTTCGGCCCCCCCCCCAAAAAAAAAAACTGTTGTCATACAAAACTGTTGTCATACTTTGTTATACTGTTATACGTTGTTAGCCGAGGCGCCGTTGAAATCCAAGGCCTTGAGGTTGTTGTTCAACGAACAGCTCAGCTTTCCGCCCGGGACCAGCAGCGGCGCCAGGGCCAAAACGAGACCCGGGAGGCCCACGTGGTCCGCCACATTGGAGGTGAAGATGCGGTGGAAGGGACCCGACGCCTTAAACGTTTAAGGGTGGCGATCCTTGGGGCTGATGGTGGTTCATACATGTTCATAAAACTGTTTTTGAAGGACTCAATGGGATGGTGGCTCATGAACTGACCATGTTTTGAAGGCCTCAACGTGCTTGATGTGGGTCGAAGGTCCAAGCTGTCGGGCATGCAAACGGTTGACTTCAGTTGAGAGCAGGGTTATCGTCACTTGTGGACTTGAATGATTTGACTAAACACAAAATCAACATTCGAGGATGAATGTTTGAAGTTTGGCAATATTGGATTAGTTTGTGAGTTTGATTGAAGGAGTGGCATGCAACATCAACCACCCCAAATTTTGTGCATTGCTTAAGGTTGATAGACAATTTCCAGTGATGGAGTGGACAACCTTTGGTTCATGTATACAAAAACCATTGGTGAAATGTGATGGATCTGTTCATGAATTGGGGTTCCGTGCAGGAGGGTTGCTACCATGGCCTTGGGATGAACATGACAAACACTTAAAAACTCTCAAGGTCTAGCTGCCTTTCCATCCATCAAAACCATTTGCTATGGCGAAATGCGCATGTTTGCTCCTGGTAATTTTTCTTCTTTCCATATCTTTCCATGAAAATGAAGGCACGAAAGCTGCAAAGCGCAAAGAGAGCTGGGCCCACCAACAAACTGACAAAATTGCTCCTGGTGAAAATCACCATGGACCATATTTCTTGATTGCATGCGGTCCCTACATGCAAAATCTATGATATCATTGCATTGCTGGTGAACTCCCAAAACCACACAGTTCGGTCAACGAACGCACAATCTTGCCCCATAAATTACAATCTTTGCTGCCTTAAATCCCAACCTTGGTTGCCTTGAATCCCAATGTTCCAGCCATTTCTGGCTTTTAACCCACTGTCTGTCTTTAGAAATTGAGCTACCAGTGAAACCCATGTGAAATCCATGACATCACCTGTCTTTTCCAGCCACCTTTCTCCACAAATCCCAGTCTCTTCCAGCTGCCGGGCTATCACCAGGCAGTCCCCTGCCACGCAGGACCACTCCAGGGAGCTTTCGCGCAGCTGCTGGTGTAGCTGCAACAGTTTCGCGGCGAAAGGCGGGAAGAGCTTGGCCAAGGCACCTGATCATTTTATGTTAAAGGAAAATTGGGAGTTTAATGGCTCTTGATTTTTTCCGTTCGCATTCTGCTTATTAAGATTGTTGTTTAATAAACAGTAAAACGAAAAAAAAAAGAAGATGTGCAAAGTATGTCCCAAGGAGGCACTAGTCTTTACTCTTTCGCAAAAACGAAATTCAGAGATATGTGGTTCGGGAAATTTGGACATGTTTTGGTTTAAAGCAATAATCATGTGGAGGTTGTTTGAAGTTCTTTGGGGTCCGGGGTCCGAATCAAACAACTTAGATCTCATGTGGGTGCGACATGCTGGGCTCTGGGCGGATTTTGATTACTATTATCATTATGATTAATGATGATGGTGGTGTTGCTTGGTATTTGTTTGTTGTGGTGTTCCATGTGTGATGGAACGCGATAGGTTTTCTATGTATGCTGTGTGTTCCACCAAAAGTCTTGAAGGGCACTTCCCCAATAGATAGGCGGTTCATTTTCCAAAGCAGTTCAGGAAACTGTCCCGTCCCCCAAAGATGTTTGAAGTCATCACCGAGCTCGTTGGCGACTTGCATCCAACATCATCCAACCCTTCCTCATCCTTCCTCCAAAACTTGGTTGACGAGCCAAGTCGGTTGCACCAATTCAAGCTGATCTTGCTGTCAAGGAGAAGGACAAAGATTACCTGAGATAGACTTAAAAAAAGATTTCAAACGCAAATGATGAAGCCAAACAAGTCAAGAGAAATACAAATCTCAGCCCATGCACATCATTGCAACTCACATCTTGCATGTAATTGAGTGATATTTCTATGGAGGTGTCTGGAGCAGTCTTGCAACTGATGGTTTGTGCAATGGCTGCATGTGCAGTGCTTGTTTTGCATATGTTTTGGCTGATGCAAAGGTGCAATGCATGTGTTTGTCTCATCTATATGGCATGTGTCTTTTTAAGCGGTGTCTTGTGAAAAGGATCAAGTGGCCAAGTGATGTTTGATTAGATATGTGTTTTTCGTTCTTGGTGGATACGTTTTTGGCGTAGGTATTGCGGATGCAAGCTTGTCAGCATGGACAGAATCTTGCTTGGACAATGGCCCTTTTTCTCATGTTTGGTGCGCAGGATTTCAGCTGTAGAGAGACTCTGCTGGACGAGGCAAACGATTCAGCTGGATCATCTGGATAGCATTCGCTAGTCCAGGAGGAAAATCCAAACATACAGCACTCTCATTCAGGTAGAAAAGTAGAAAGATGCGAAAAGAATATGGCCATTCAAGCCCAATGATCAAACCATCAGTGAGCTCACTTCGGTCAGGCAGCATCATTCGAGGCGTTCCTGGTTGATGTCTGTGAAAGTCGACACTCCGCATAGTAGGAATGCCACCCCATCCTATCACAAAATGGCAAAGGATGCTTTCAACATCCGCCTCAAACCAGTCCACACGTTGCGGCCGAAAACACATATCCTGCTCAGCCCAAATCACAAGATACCGATTTGGATCGAGCCAATCTGTTGATGGCAAAACAGACCTTTCCGAATCCAAGGAAGTGATGCCTTCATCTGTAGGCCTGGAAACCCTGGAATCACTCCTGGAGCCATTGGAAAATATGTCAGGGTCAACTTGCTGATGTTTCACGAGAATCTCTCTTGCATGGATTTTGAGCAGATTAGCGAGCGCCCTGAACTGTCTAGTCATGGTCAGCTTCTGCATGCCGATTTCTGCAGTGCGGCCAATCTCTGCCAGTGAATGGTCAACGGGCACGACTTCACTGGGGAGATCGCGCATCTCGTCTTGAATTTCTTGAATTGTGGCAGAAGGGAGGCCTGAACCGATTTCGGTTAGCTTTTGGAGCACTTGCATTGTGACAGAAGGGACGCCTAAACCGATTTCGGTTAGCTGTTGCATCAGCTCTGTAATAGCGCGGCTCTCTTCTAGCCGAGCCGCACTGGTCATCCTGTCGATTCCTTCCCTTGCAGTTTGGCTAATGCCGAAGAGCAAGTCCCTTTGGAGACGTTCGGGGTTATCCATTGCACGCTGCATTGAAACTGGACCCTACACTACCTGCCAAGCAATTGGCTTGAGCCAAATGATTGAAAGTCAAGCCACTCATGCATTTTGTGTCCAGGACCTAAACAAGTTTCACAATTCAGGACGTTCTATGACGTTCTTGAGAGACAGCCAACCAAAACAATACGAAGGTATTCAATCGCCTTGGCGGTTGACAACAAAAGAATGCATCAATCATTTCTTCCGGAATGCAACATGCCACATCGCGAACTCACGAAAGTAGCAGCAAAACAAGTGTTCCAGAAAACTCAACGCAAATTTCAGACAACGTGACATACCAGAATAGATCCAACAGCAATGCTTTGCAACCAAGCTGCAGGGCTCAAAGTGAGGTGCTGCTTGAGCACGACATTGATGAAGTGCCGAAGACAAAAAAAAAAACAGGAAAACCACAACATCCCCAACAAATGCCCAACTCGCTGAATTGGGCTGAAGCTATTGTTTCGCTGGACTCAAGGACCCGCAGAAACCCCGTCAATGGCACGGAACACATTTTGGCAAAACAACATATATATTATTTACTCAAATTCACATTTAAATCCAAACAAACAACACAACAACAACAACAACAACAACAACAAGAAGAAGAAGAAGAAGAAGATAAACTCCGCAGAACCTATCTTTCATAGGTTCTTTGCGGGCAACCATCCCCCAAAAAAATAAAATTGGCATGCGGCGGGTATATTTATACTACGTAATCAGTTCCTCACTATGGTTCCATTTACTTCAATATACCCTTTTAAAGAGCAGCCCAAGGGGCTATTTTTTAGCTATATATACAAACGGAACAAAATCTCAATTAGGGATCAACATCCCATATGTTGGACAATGTTGGATAGAAAAATCAAAACGTGTCACACCACCAACATAATATATATATATAATACATAAACCGTTCTATGAAATTCTATGAAACAATTTTGTTGGTTGAATTCTCATGAAATCGGATGGGATTGGCCCCCATCGCAGGAGATACCAATATCTGAGGTCCCCCACCGAGGTATGCCTCCCTGGTGGCCAGTCCCTCCGGCTCCAGCATCTCCTCAGGCCACAGCAGCACCCCATCGCTACAGAGCTGCCATCCGTCGCTCCCTGCGTCGAGGCCCCGGTGCAGCTGGTACTGCAGCCGCGCCGAGGAATGGCGCAACGTCGCGTTGCAGGTCACGGGTTGCTTCAACCAACCAGTCCTGAGTGCATCTGGTGGTGGCTGGTGGATGGTGGTTATGGTGCTTATGGGTCAGAAATTGCTGATAATACTTGAAGGCGAACGTAGGGGGAAATGAGCGGAGATATGAAGTAAAGTTGGAGGTGCCTCGCCAAAATGGAATGAATCTGAATCCTCCATGTCGTAGATTTTGGCCTTCCCCGAAAAATAGATACCCTCTGGTCAACAGGCCCAACTGGGTTGAACACCCCACACCAACTAGCAATTACTTTCTTCGAGTGACCCCCGCCCTGAAACACTATTCTGACATAGTTTCTGGCATACCATCTGGAAGCGTATGTGGCATATTTATTCTGACATGTCAATACATTTTGTCTGACATTCCTTCTGGCATATATTCTGGCATTCTTTCTGAACATCGCAGTCGAGGTCCGGCAGTGCCCACTGAGATCTGGAGCTCGCGATTAGGTCCGGCAGTGCCCATTGAAAATCTAGAGACCCTCACCAGGTGGGGAAAAATCCCAATCATCTGCAACATCAATCAATATGCAGTATGCAGTATGCATCACAATTTCCCCATTGCTTAGATTTTTCCGAAACTAACTGGCAGAATTTATGTAGGCCGAAATCAGAGTGTCTTTCCAACAGTTGACAGGTTTGGTCAAAGGAAAAACGAGTTCCTATCATCCCCAGCCGGCCCGTTCTATGGTTGAGGTACGTTGAGGGGGTCAGTGCCAGCCCAGAAATCGATGGGGATTGGGACCATAGAGTTGGTGAAACTGATGAATCAGTGGTTTACCCATGGATCCAGTTCAAAGATATCTAAGTGGATATACCACACTTACAGTAGTCACCTATCGTTCATCAGTATCCTCTGGTAAACTAACATAGCTATTGAAAATGGCCATTTATAGTGGACTTACCCATTAATAATGGTGATCTTCCATAGTTGCGCTAGTTTACCAGAGGGTAACTCCATGTCTCATCTATGGCCAAAGACTTTGGCCCCAGGATCTCCGAAAAACCTGGAGGCAAATCGAACTGCACCGATCCCAGGACTTCTTCCATCTCGCTACCCTCAAACGCTTGCTCACCTGTGCGGGTGGATTGGCTGTGGCCTCTCTCCTAGTCTCACGGCCAAAAAAAGGCTATGTGATTTCAGGGAACATGTCCGAGATTGCGGTAAACATCCAACATATCGGAAAAACTCACCTCTTCTGGTTTTAAGTCTAATCTATTGCTACTCTAACACCTATCAGACCTATCATGGGGATATCCACAGCCTTTGATGGAAAATTGGACAGCCAAGCTCGGCATCTCAGATGGAAAAACCATCCCAAATTTACCACATATCCCAAGATTCCAGCTGATCAACCAATTGGTATTTACAATGTATTTAAAATAAATCCTAAGGTTGATTAACATCCGGATATGTCAAATGTCATTTGTTGCAAAAGTTCATTTCCACATTTTGATATCTATGAATCGTATGAATATGTTGGATGGTTAAATCCTCAATTTGGCTGCAGGCTTTACCGTACGGGATACCGTACCATACCAGATACCTAGCTCAGATCACCAATTCTTACTTGGTGGTACACCTCAATTTAATATTGATGCCACCGTACAATGATTCTACATTGATAAGAATTATCATAAGTCCATCATTTTTCAACCCCGGACATGGAAAAAAAACCATGGTGTCTTACACACATATATATATATATATAGGGGATTTTAGGGGTTACTCCCCAAAAAGGGGATCATCTTTGATCCAGGGTTGCCTTGCTAAGGTCGCTCAACCTCCCACGATCCTCGCCTGTCGCTGCCCGCCACTGCTCGCTCCACATCTCCAGCACTGCACCAGTGGCGCTGCAGCACCGCGGCAAGGCTGCCGCCGCAGCAGCACGCAGCAAGGGCAAGGCGTCCAGCGGAAGTTCGTGGAACCACCTGGTGGCTACTGGTTGGTGAATAGTTATCCCGGAATTATGGTATTTTGCAATTTTGCAATTTGCAATAAACCAGATAATCCCCATAATAACCAATCTATGACACTATCAACTATGGAATTTTTAATGGATAGATGTGGATAGATGTGGATAGATGTGGATAGATGTGGATAGATGTGGATAGATGTGGCTGGTACATATGTTACAATATCAGACAGTGCTGCATATGTTGGTAAATGTCAATCCTGCACGCAAATCCTGATATTATCCTAAACTGGGGAGGGCACCCTAATCTATGACCGCGTTAATAGAGAAAAGATGTTGATAAATCAGGGCTAAATCACACGTCATCAGGCTGCAGCTCCCTTGAGAGCTAGCTGGAATCGGAATCCGACGAAGCCCCAAGGAATTGACCCTCTTGGTTTCAAGGCCGAGGCGTGAATCACCGGTCCCTGGTTGCTAATTGGGGGGTTCCAATCACGATCGTTTTCTGTGCAACTGGCAATAGGTCAAGTTGAACCATGCCAACATAGAGCTGAAGCAAAGAACTGGATCTGATCAAGGGATATCAAGGGATGTCCTTTACCGTACAAGTAGTTGGTTAGGCCCTTGGGCTGGAACTACCATAACCATTCATTTAGGGGAACCCGTTCCATTTACCAAAAACAACGTAGCACAGTTCCCATTGTTTTGGCCAGTCGCCAAAGGGCGAAGATCGTCCAAATGCGACGGCTCAAGGCTTCGCTCGAATCCTCCAGCAGCTGAAGGATCAACGCATTTCGCGCAGAAGTTTCAGCGTTCAGATCCTGAGTGTCACCAGGTTGAAGAGAATGTAACCAGAAAACAACTTCCTGTTTACGTGGGGGGTGGTGTTGATTTTGCATGAAATAAATTCCGCGAAAGCGCGTTCATATCTTTCATGTTCAAACTCATTATATAATAGCTACTCAAATATTCCTAAACATGCCAAGAAAGACAAAGATGCTTTTCAAATCTTTTCGAAGAAACCAAGCTTGATGCAAAGGCATTCGGCTCTTGAGCAGGCAGCATTTCCCCCTGCCAGTGCAAAGCTGCTAGGCCAAAAATCACAGGTTGTAATACCCCATGGTATCCATGGTATTTTAATTCACTTCCCCCACCTGCTCAAACGGTCACCTCACTCCAAATCTTAATCTTTCACGATAGTTGATGATAGTCAGTCATTGACACCTTTTTTAACATGATAGATTGACATGTCTTTTCCTTTCAGTACCCCATCTTGGACCCAAGATATCCAGTCGTCACTCCCAACTATGCTCCAACGTAAAGCCACCCGGTCACCCATCATCCCCACATCTCCCAAGGCGCATTCATCGCACATCGCCAGCGTTTCACCGCCAAAGCGCCGTGCAGCAGCGCTGCAAAGAGGTGCCGTGGATCGCTGAGCCCCACGAAGAGCAGCGCAACGTCCCGCGGGTCCGACACGTCCGACAAGTCAAGGCCAGCCGTGAGGGGCGCGAAACGACCTTTTTTGGCACAACGTGAGGGGTACACCTGGGGCACCCTAGGGATGGGATCTGGGATGGTGAGCCAATAAGAACTCCAACTGGTGGAGTTTTGTTTTTTTCTGGTTGGTGGTTGACCTACCCTTCTGAAAAATATGAAAGTTGGGATTATATATGGAAAAATAAAAAATGTTCCAAACCACCAACCAGTTTTGGATTGATGGTGGTGGTTAAGCTGAGAGAGGTGGATCTTTTTGGCTAAGCACCCGCGGCGTTGCCCACCGGAAAGAAGGCTGGAGGGCCCAGCGTGACGGGAGCTTGCAGACCTGTGAACCTCATGGGAAACTGGAGTAATGACCCTGGATGGGATTATATCAACTGATACTTGGAATATTGATTTATGTCAACACTTGGAACATTGATATTAGTAATATCAACCCCGGATTAATGTGATTAATGCTAACTATGGGTGGTACCACCCTCGCAAAAATGATAATTGTCTACTAAAAACCTGACCTTCCAAAAGCTGCAGTGCTTGGAGGCTTCTGGGAGCAGATGTTTGAGCTCTCTTCTGGGTGTTTCAGCGACTACTTTCCCAACCCACCACTTTTGGTCGAGCTAATCCCATGCATAAATCATCTCAATCCCATTTTCTGATATTTTCAGTTGATCAGAAGTCATCAAAATTCTCATGTGCTTCAAGCAGCAATTTCCCCATGTTCATTGCTTCAACTCCAGCCGTTCGGGTGGTTCTTGACATGGGGGGTACCCCAATGATCCACGTCATTGATCCATTCTCATCCGGGCAGAGAGCAATGGGTTGGGGATGGTTGGGGTATGCTGAGCAAGTCAAGTGCCAAACAAGATTCAGACAAGAAAAAATATACCCCAAATTCTATTTCATTTTCATATTTTTCATCACAAAGAATAACATGATTGTTATCAAGAATTCACTATTCATCATACTATTTCTGCCATTTTTGGGTGGATTGTCTTACCGGAAATCATTGGTTTCCCCGGGGTTTTCCGCTGGTCGCGCACCTTTCCGGCAGCTCCGCCGCTTCTGCCGCTTCAGCCCGCAGGTCCGCCGCCTCGGTTCGCAGCTGGCGGCAGAAGGGAGCGCCCCACGGAGAGCGGCAGCGTTCTGGGCCCAGCTGCTGCAGCAACTCTCCTGGGGCTCCATGATTTTGGGCGTTTGGCTATACCATCATGAAAAAACCATGGGCATTGGGTCTCTTTTCCAGAATTTGGATGTTTAATTGATCTAAGTTTTTCAGGGTTGGTTCAGCCTACGAGAGGCGAATCATAGCTACTGGTGGATACATATTTTCAGAAACATGTATCGTTCAACCTCTTTCTATGCCCTTGTATCTGGCATGTCGGGAGCCCTGATAGAAATGCGTGCTTTCTTCTCATTTTTTCGGGTACTTTTGGGCTCAAGGAACATCTAAAGTTTCTAAAGAAACCTCACACTGTAGCGTTTGAAAAGTTGAAGGCCGGAAATCATGGGGGGAACATCGAGCACAGCCATCTCTTTCCAGTTGGCAAGGAATCATCCGAATATCTCTGAAAACAGGCATGGACAATGGATATCAGAACGATATCTGAAGCAACTTGAAACCAAATTATATACAGCTTTACTCCCGTCTAAACACTATTAAGATATATGCTGTCTCTCAAACCCATGTATCATGTGGCTTATAGATGTTTATAGCTTGAAAAGCCATAGTAATGACATGAACCATAACTGACCCAGCTGCCCAACTAATAGATGGAATCAGCTTCCAGTTTCGGCAATAAACGACACACCACTGATCCAGAGACTGAAACTGGGTAGTGGAAGTATGGGAAGTGGAAGTATGGGGACTACAAACTATCATCCCATTTCTAGCGGTACAACTACAAATATAACCCCAATTGGGGGTAGGGTATGCCTGATTGATGATCTCATGATCTTTCCAAAAATCTTCAGTTAAACCCAGTCAACAGGTCATGACATACCCATACAGTTGCTATATGTTGGCATAATCTATAGCTCAACCCACTTTAACAACCGGTTGCTATACCCCCCACAGCACCATGTCACGCGCCCGTGACAGCCGCCGCGAGCGCGACCGCCGCGACCGCGACGTGCTCCGCAGCAGCTGCTGCAGCTCCGCCGTGGGCAGCGCGGGCAGCACCTGCTGCAGCAAAACACGGCTCTGCTGGAGGCTTTGGGCCCCCAGGAGCTGCGACTCCAACGTCCTTCGGATGAAAAAACATGCCCAAAAAAAGGGGAACACGTGAGTCATATGGAAAACATAGGGAAATGATGGATATGGAATTTTGGGAAATGGACTTTTTGAAATAAGATCTGAAAATTATTGAAATTTGACAAATGGTTCTGAAATAAGAAACGTTTGGAATTGGATTTGTTGGAGGGTCGAGGTGTTATGTTTGAGTGTATAATTAATCAAAATAATATAACTTGCTAAGAATGATCGTATGCTGTTTCAAGGTATTTCTATAGTCTGGTTGAAAGTTTAAGTTATATGTTTTTGATGTAGTAGCAAGCCATCCAGAAAATTATGTCGTTCTGGAACAACTACATAGGGGTTGGTATGGGACACAATTTGCCACCATTTAGCCCAGGGCTGTAAACATTATAAATCGTTGAGGTTACTCGTCCAAGAACAGAACAACAGGTAGGATGATAGCTTTGATGGCTTAAGAAGCCATCAGCAACCCATGTAAATCAGGAAGGCAACTATGACATAAAGTTGGCGGCCATAGCTTTGATGACGCACAGAGAAGTAGGCGGCCACAGTGCCACAGTATGCCACAGTGAATATAGACTCGAATATATTGAATTGCAACCCCTTTGCAATCAACTAGTGAGCAGTTTAGCCGTTTGACCCCGGATTTTGCTGGCAACACGAATGCTATCCGTGAATGTTGGGGACCTTCTTTGGTCAGTGCGTGATTCATGCACTCATTTATTCCAGAATCACCATAAGGCGCAGGAACAATATTCAAAGACCAAAATTGACCATAAGAGACAAAACAAAATCATGTGGTAAACTCAAAAATATAAACCCACTATATCCTAATATAACCTACTATAGTTGCTTGTAAACAATTTATAGACCTACAATTTAGTTGAGAATGTCAGTTGGGGCTGGTTTTTTGATCTCACCCATCTAACTGGAGATATCGGTCGTGAATCGTGCCTCTTGGGCAAGTTGAAGCGCTTCGCGGCGACCTTGGCCAAGACGCAGAGCTCGAAACCTGGGACGTTGCAAAATGGAGATGTAAATTGATGGTACATGGAGAATAGCGGATATATAATCTGGTTGGTGGTTTTAACCATCTTGAAAAATATGAAAGTCAATGGGAAGGATTATCCCATATATTATGGAAAATAAAAAATTGTTGAAACCACCAGCCAGTAATGATATATAGTTACATCTGTGTGAAATTTCAGGAGGCCTTGGGATTTCTATGTTTTTTTGTTTAAGGAAGATTGGGTAATTATGATGGAGATGTAAATGGATAATTATCGAAGGAAGTTTAGAAGTCAAACTTCCGACAATATGGAGAGATGAAAAGCAGAGCAGGGAAGAGGCATAGAGAAGAGAAAGA
>Ga0126342_10005397_pt1 | contig 22270 bp, 23 predicted proteins | sample Cyp1metagenome_FD_92528 | JGI IMG/M metagenome (GOLD analysis project Ga0126342, IMG submission 92528) | Coral microbial communities from Lord Howe Island, Old Settlement Bay, Australia - Cyphastrea 1 metagenome | ecosystem: Host-associated > Invertebrates > Cnidaria > Coral ...
GAACATCAATGTTCTTCTGCAGCGGGCTCTGTGCGCCTGAAAGCATATTCGCAGCTTCAGGACTTTGCAAACCATCATGTTTTTTCTCCACTTGTAAATTCAGGACATGCTTTACATGCTGTCATGCTGTCTAAGTTTTTCGGCTTGAATAATTTCCAGACCTAGTCAGGACCGGTGTGCATGTTGTGGTTTGGTCAATTCCAGTGGTGAATCAGCGGTCCATCAAATCATCAAAACTTCACACACTCATCATGATGCGGGTCGCGAGTGATTGCGGCCCACATGCGCGCTGGGTACATGGCCGGCAGGAAGCGTGGATGCTTCTTGGCTGCTGATTTGTTCGTTTGTGCAGTGTTTGTTGGGGAATTTTCTCTGAAAGCATCATCAACCCAGAATTGCTTGAAACAGTTTCTGCTTTTTCCAGCGCTCGCTTGAGGCATTTTCTTCCTGCGGTCCAACTTTGTTTTCTCCAGCGGCTGGCACAAGAAGTTGCTGAGCAGCTGGACAATGGATGGGACAGCTGGCAGCTTCCCTTCTTTGAGGCCTATGTGCCTCCGTCAGACTCCCAGCTTCTGAGATTTCTTGTCTCAGCGAGGTTTGAGAGTTGAAATCATTGTGTTGGGACTGTCGTTTTCAATTTTGAAATCCAAGGAGGTCAACGCCTGGACCAATGCTTCAGGAAAGAGTGTGGAGCCCAATCCCCCAGTGCATGCAGCTACTCCAAGCATCATATGGAGCTGGCCCACGTGACTCAGTTTAGTCTCTTTCGATCATTGGCGTGATGAGACAGTTTGGGCACGAGAGTCCCAGACACAAAGACACAAAGACACAAAGACACAGACATGCATCCATACATGCAAACATGCATACATTCATACATGCATACATACATGCATACATATACATACACATACATACACACACGCATACACATATATTCTGAGCATGTAACACAGAACCCATGAAAGGCACCCCATTCCACACTCCACAGTCTATACTGGTACGGGAACACAGGAAACATGTACAAAACTGTTGAAACAATTTGTTTCGCAAAAACGCTTTACGTGACTGCATTCGGGTTCGTTGGTTCATCTTGTTTTACCACAGGGTTCTTTCAATCACATGTGTAGTAATGATTGCATGGGCCCGAGAGGTTTCATTCGTTTTGCCTTGATGTCAGAGAGTGATATTGAAACGTCCCCAGGTATCCCAATTATGGTGTTGCTTCCAAACACCGGGTGTAAAACACACATTTTAGGTTTACATACCATTTTTACTTAACAGCGATTGACGGAAAACAACAAAAATATTTGAACACTTGATGTCAAATATGTTTTTCATGTTTTTTCAACATATCATGTTTTTTTTTTCAGATACGAAAAGAAACGATACGCGATGATGTAACCCATGCTTGGTTGCAACATCCTAACTAACCCATTGTGATTTGGGTGTCATGTCCAGATACCCAGGATTTCCAGCCTCTGTTTCAATAAGATGTGGTGTCCATGGGAGATCTAAGTTGCTGGTGTGCAGGCCCAGTTGCCGTCTCCGACTTTTCAAAGTCTGGGAGGCACAGAAGTGGATCGGTGTTGAAATGGGGGCTGCCATGTGCGCAGGTCACCGGCTGGGGTCATCAGGCCTTTGTTGAAACAGTGAATGAGTTCAGATATATAAATTGGTTTGAAAACCAAAAGAAGTGTCATGGCGGAACCATTGCCACAAATAAGATCGGAAATGCAACAACATTTTCTGGTTTGTTTTCAGGTTTCATCTAGATTCGTCTAGTGTCTGTTTGCTCTCTACAAGCGTTAGGTTTTTAAGGTTTAAGCAGTATTGCCTCATGAAAACTTGTATTGGGAAGCCGTGTGAATGGAAAACAATCAGTGTTTGTATTACACAATTTAAAGGTCGTACGTTTTTTTGTTTCCTCGTCCACAGATAGCGTAGCCACCCGGGTTCTTGCTTGCGGAAAAGGGATGTCTCCATCCAGTTTCGCACTAGGGTTCTGCAGGGTGCTGCTCGCTGCCATGTGTGCTTTGCTTTTAGGGTGCTGCAGGTTGCTGTGTAGTACTGTAGTGTGGTGCTGGTGCTGTTGCTGATGTTGATGCTGCAAGTATGCGTAGACGACAATTGCAAGGTGCCCCCCTTTGACCTTGAACAGCCAGGGCTCAAAGTCATGCAAACCTTTGGAAGGTAAGTTTCGGATTCAACCTCGGGAAATTGTGCGCTCCGATTATCATCCATTTTTTTGGGGGTTGCATAAAAGACTACCTGGAACTGCCTGGAACACTTTAGACAACTTCTAGTCTGGAGTTTGGACGACCATTATTCCCGAATAACTCTTTTTCATGTAAGCAGTAAGATCTTCATCGAAATCGGACCTTTCAAAGGATAGAACGGGGAATCATGTATTGAAACAGGATGCACGCCTTTTTGGTTTAGTTTTTGGGTCGGCTTGGTCATCGAGAGATTCTTGTGGCTAGGAGAAGCGTCTGAACACCTGGTCTCAAGTGCAACCGCGACCCATTGAACTAGATTGGGGAAATCAGATACATTTTTGGGAATAATTGCTTAACATAAATAAAGATATTGTGCGGATCAACATCCACTTGTTCATAGGAATCACGCTGAAAGACCATTGCAAGGGGGTCTGGATCTCCATGTTTTGCGGGCTTAGATCCCTACAGTTTCCCACCACCAGGCTTGGGACCAACTAACGAACCCGGCTGCACAGTGTGAGCTGGATACTATGAGCGGGCGCCAACCAAGCATGGGACATCTCAGTGGCTTCAAGGTTTCAAGTGGCTTGGGCCACTCAAAATCATCAAATGGAAATAGTGGAGGCTTAACCCATGAACATGATGGAACATGTGGATTGAGCCTATAGACACCGAGATGTCTAACCCAGGAAATACATGTGAATTGAACTCCCCTATTGGGGGAGTTAAATGACATGAGCCAAAGGAAAAGGGATGCGCCAAATCCCATGGAATCTGCTCCAAACTGTTTGTTGAAACCAAAACCAATGATGGAAAACATATCTTTGCCCAGGTGGTTTGGAGGATGTGTTTCAATAGTTCTTTGCAGAAAAGACCGCCGTGATCCCATTTGCAAAGCTTGAGACAGCTCGTCCGTTTTGAACGATGCTTGCTCTGTTTATCCTCCATCGACCCTTCCCTATGTTTGACAAAGTGCCAATGTCGAGCTTTTTGGGAAGATGAAGCCACTTCCCCCGAATCAGCGTGCCAATCTTTTCTGAGAGGATGGCAGCGGAATATATACATCTATGTACAAGTCCAAATGGCTATAACAATGTCATAGATGATCAAGAAGCACCCTTGTTTGCTTGCTGGCCTGTTTGTGTATCTAGCTAGCTGATAAAAAGGTTTGCTCCCCCATACCTAAACGCGCAGCAGTGCAGAAATTACTAACTCTCACAGAGTGTGCGTCGTGTGCGTCGTGTGCGCATTCAAGGACTGAGCCCATCTCCCAGAGAAAATCCTTGCCAAGGCGGTGCCAGCACTCCCTCACACTGGCCATAGGCAATTTCTTAGGGGAACTTTGTGTGTCTAGCACAAGGAAATTTGAGGCAGAAACAAGATTTTGATGCCCTTCGACGTTACTACGCTGATGCGATGAAACCGCTGGGTAATCTTTTAAATTGCATCGTGATGAGGATAGATCATTGCAATTATTGATCTTCAGCGAGGAATTCCTAGCGAGCGCGAGTCATCAGCTCGTGCTGATTACGCCCCTGCTGTTTGTACACCGAGGTCATCACAGAGAGGCTATACCAATAAACATGCAAATCACATCAAAAAAATCAAACTATAAATAAACACCATGGCAACCCACGAGCTCTTGTGATCCAACGTGATTCATTAGGAGTCCATGCAGAAAGGATGCGTGACACATTTCAGAGAGATGACATAATCAAGCCTAGGCCATTAACAAAAAAGTCTACGGTAGTGGCGGCAGAGAGGGTTGGAATCTAGTTTGCATTCAGCTCAGGCTCAAGGCTCTAGGCGTGCTAGAGTTGAATGTAGACTGAGATTCCACATTCCTTGAACAGTTGAGTGCTTCAATTTCCACCTTTTCACCACAGCTTTCTGTACGCTACCATCAAAAGCTCTGCTTTACTGTACTACGAATCGATAGTCCGTTTTGGCAGCGTTGGACCACCCTACAGAGTCTCAAAGCACACGAGGTGACGTGATGTAGCACACGAAGGATACCAGATTACGTGAACGTAACTGAGTATGGGCCAAATCCATTCCCAAGAGAGTTTCACAGATGTATTGGCGGTTTTTACATGTTTTTACTTAAAACCATCCCATGTTTTGGGCCGATACCCACAGATTGAGTGTTGGACACTGGTCATGACTGCCACTGCCGTTCCTTTCTTAGCTGCGCATGGGCTCAGGATGCACGGGGCCCAGAAACCCAATTTTTTTGGAGCCATTGTGGGTCATTCAACTGACCCTGTTGCCAAATTGCAGATAGGATATGTGTAATGACACAATCTCTTCAATGTAGTGTAGACATGTGTAATCATATTGTCTACAGGAAGAATAAACCATGAAAATCGGGTGTTTACCATCTAATTTATTTTCCACTTGCGGGGTGGAATGAACCTGAGTGGTCACCCAAAAACATCCGTCCGTGGGGTTATCCGGACCTTAATTTACAGTCGAATGTGCATTTTGTATTGGCAGGGCCATGCGAATTGCAACTTCATATCTGCAAGGAATTTGATCAAATTCCTTTCTCCAAGTGTCTAAAACCTGGGTTTTGGGCCATTTTTTTTGATATATGCATGCTTTGCTTATCAATGTTTTTTTTTTTCCCGGAGCATTTTCATCCAAAGGCTTCTTTGTGCAACTGTAGGCCAGTAGCCCGAAACAAGTGTTTCTTCTGGACCCGCCGCCATTGCCACTGCTGCGCATCTGTCCTAATTCCAGCCATATCCCATGACGTAACATGTAACATCTTTACTCTGTCAACACAAAGAACTTAACGTAACATGCAACATCTTTACTCGACCAACACAACGAATTTAACGTAACATGTAACATCTGTTAACTCCAGCCATATCCCATGACGTAGAATGTAACATCTTTACTCGGCCAACACACAGAACTTGACGTAACATGTAACATCTGTCCTAACTACAGCCATATCCCATAATGTAACATCTAACATCTTTTCCACAAACGCATTCGTTTCTGCTTAGAGTCTACATGAAAGTTAATACGCCCCCAACCCCCACCCCACCTGACCCCAAGTCCCATGACGTATCACATTACATCTATACCAACACAAAATCCACCAGGTAATATGTTGCCAACTGTCAGTGCCTGACATCAACGCAGTCGTTTCTGCTTAGAGTCTACATGAACGTTAATACATCCGCCCACCCCACCCCACCCCACCCCATAACATCAAAATGGTTCGCAAGTGCATCAACAAAAAAGCAGTAAAAATAGGGTCCGGTTTTCACCCCGCTAGCAAAAACATGTATTTGAACCCCAACCCATCCACATCCGCGCAGTGGAAACTGTAGAGAAAACATCGTCGAAAACGCCTGAGGCTCTGTGGAAGTGGGACGCATAGTCGACTGCCAGGCAGCGAGTCTCAGATCAGCGGTGGGTAGATTGGCCAAATATCTCCAAATATCTAGTGAACACAAACACTGAGGAGATATCGTGTGTTTTTTTTTTGGAAAGTTGGTGTTGTTTATCCGTCCCTTATTGCACACTTGTTGTTGGCTAGTTATATCCCCGTATCGTTATTTCTTTCAGTTCGATGGTTTATATATATATTATATATATATAATGTCTATTTTTCTGTTGCTTAGAGACCAACTTCATGACTTCATGTTTTCGATGGTTGTCATGTTCACCCCGAATTCTTGGACATCAATATGATCCAACATGAACATGATTGATATTTTTCCCATCTACCTGGCTGGCAAACTTATGCAAACTTGGGGCCCAAAAATGGATTGCTTTTTGGTTTCTCGAAAAGGAATCAATCTTGTGAAACCAGTAGTGCCCCGTTTCTGGTCGTCAAACCGTACTGGGCCGTCTGCCCAGTGCAACTCCTGCGACGATGGCCAACTCGACGCCTGCTCCTGAGTGGCCGCCTGCCATCCCAGAACTTGCTCTAAAACTCATGAAGGTTTTCAAGATGTCCTCACACCTATTATATATGTATACCATACCTCCATATACATATATATATATATATTATATCTCTCCGGGGATGAACACACATTTCCCAACTACTTTAGTCTTCATCATAGGGTTTTGACCCATAGCCATATACGAATGGAACAACTGGCAAGATGCGTTGCGGATAGTGTCTTCGCTTAGCATTCTGCAGGCGGGCTATGTTTGGGCGTGCGGCTCTCAGTAGTAGCCGAGGCCATTTGCTCCAATGATGTTTGCTGGGGGAACCAACCACTAGATACCAAGAGTAGGTTGGTTTAACTTCACAACCGCTCAACCAAGGGGCTGTATCAGCCGAGAAGAGGCTGCGAATGCCGTCACTGCGCTTCATGGTTAGATTCATATGTGCAGGGAATGGTCATGCCCAGGTCATGCCGCATGCCCTTACTATGGCGGATAGTGTGGATGGTTTATAGTTTATTTAGATTATCACTCTATTTACTCGATCCCACACATACATCGCCTAATCAGAAACCAGAATCCCCAACAGTCTCATTGGATGACCAGTCTCCATTTGCTGTGTGCTTCGACCATAGCACATGTTGGATCGGAAGGCACTTCCTGACATTCCTTTGCCGCATCCGCTGTCGGGGCGCTTGGCCGGGCTGTGGTGGAGCTCATAGAGCCTGGTGTTGGATTGGGACCGTTGGGGACTACCCGGAAATGCTGAGGACCAGCAGCCGCGATGAAGACCCCACGCCACGTGGACCGGTGCCACCATGGGCAGTGGCACTGGCTGAAGCGACGTCGGGGCTGCCAAGGAGGGGAGGTTGGGGAGTCTTGTGAAAGTGGAAGGACCAAGCTTTTTTCTGTTTTTGTGAAGTCGACTCAAGACAAGCAGGTGTATGGGTTCCTGAGATTGGATCCTTTTGCACACGGTGTTGGCCATCAGCAACAAAAAGTTAGGTTCATTTATATAAAATAATCGCCAAGGGCTTTCATATTTTTGAGAGAGGTTGATACCGCTAACCATTACCTAGTCGGGCCTGTAGGTTCAAGTAGCCTCAACAATCTCATCAAGAAATGCAATTTCATAGATTTCAGAGGTATCCCGGTATCCCCCAATCTTCAGACACTCCCAAATGCTTCAAAATCGGGGACATCTTCAATCACTCGCAGCTGGATCCCCACATCACAAGGCTGGTGGACCGAACGGCCACTGGAGCTACTCCTCCAAGGCTGCTCGACCGTGGGCCAAAGGGCGGCCGTGATTTATCATTCGCGGTCTCTTCTAGTGGATTTCATAGGGGGAATCCATGGGTTTAGTTGAAGATAGTAGGAGCCATCCTTGCATCGCTGTTTATATCTGTTTATCCACTTGGGCGAGGCACACAGTGACTAGCCTATTCCAGTTCTGCCATAACATTGGTCCTGGGCCAGGGTACTTGCACCAACTCGCTTTGCGCCGCCGGGGCTGCCGGAGGAGCCTCCTTGAGATCGTTCAAGGTGAATCTCCGATTCCATTGGGAAATTGGGCGATTCCACCAATTCCACCCTGCCTTTCTCAGGAGTTTGAGCAGACCAACCACAATCAGCCATCTTTGCTCACTGTGTCGCCCTCAGACCCAGCGGAGCAGATCTCCAACTGGCTTGAGATAGTTGAGACTTGACCCTTTGGACATTCCTGATTCGGCCCACGTCTGCCGGCAAATGCCGGCAAGATCAGCACTTCTTTTTCACACAGCCATGTTGGTGGTACCAATTTAGGTTGGACCAACATAATCATTTCAGTTGATTGTATGTGATTGCAGATCTGATGACATGCCAACTTTTTCACATGGGGATGGGTCAAAACCCTGGTACCTGGTGAACCCCAAAATAGTTGGTAAATGGATGTTCATCCCACTAAAAATGTATCTATAGGTATTGACCCATACCCACATTAGTTCATGCTGTTCTGGTTTGATCCGCCGATTTCATCTTGGGATCAGCTGGCCCCTGGAGGCGCTTGGTGCCAACTACTCCCGTGAGATCTTCCGTGCTGCGCGGGTGGGAGATACCACCCTGCTGGAGAAGATGTGCGGAACTCGGCAGATGGGTTGCCAATGGGATGGTCAATGGCAAGTGGCTTAGAATATGTTAGAATCTATTGCAACTGTCATTAGCTTAGCATATCTGGGTTTGTCTGAAATAGGGTACAATTTGAATTACTCTCTGGATCATAGCGAGCCACTTGGCTCTAGGTCCATGAATCATGCACCCCAAAGATGGGTAGGTGTCCCACATATAGTTGGCTAAGCTCTTCATTGATGGTTGGTTTCCCACGGTAGCAGGCTTTGACCCAAACCAACGAGCGGCATTTTGCCAGTTTCACCTGTAGACACACTTGGCATCTGAGGATTCAAGATGCGGTGTATTTCGATTACCCGCATGCACCAGTCGGTGTCTTATTGAGCTGCAATCTTGGTAATGCACCTTGTGTTTAATTCGCTGGGTGTAGTTCGGCGGAGGACATCGAACATGCATTGCAAGCCATGTTGGTGCAACTGTTGCAGACATATTCTTGTGATTCCTCAAAGACGTTTATGTTTTTGTTGTTTGTGTGCAAGCAAGGCACAGCAGTCAAAGATAGAGACTATTGGATGTGCTTGTGTTGACATCAAAGATTGGAATGGATTGAATAGATTTCCCCTGAAATAATTTGCGGCTACATTTACAGTAGATATCCTCTCCTATAGCGCCGAGGTGAAAGGTCCAAACGCAGAGCCACCAGAGGACTGATGGATGGTTTGAACCATTGACCGACTTTGGAGGAATTCAATATGACCTTTGCCATTTTCCAAGCCATTGGATGTAAGTGTATTCTGAACACGTCGTTGAAGGTTACATGATACTGCGCCGAGCGACCTTCCGCCAGGATGTCATCCGACTCTTGAGTCTGGGAGCACAGGTCAACCAGTGGTGAGATTTAGAGATTTAGAAAAGTATCTGTCTGTCTATGAACACACACACACAATATATAATATATAATATATAATATGTACTATAAACCAGTACAAAAGAGGAATATTACAGGTGTTAACTGTTAACTACCGTAGAATCATAAGCACCAAGCCATAAGTGCAAAAAGGGATTGATTATGATATCTTGGCCAACGAAGCTGGAGATGAAGGAGAGAATAACAACGACAATCACCACATTTGGGAGTGGCGCTACATTAATGACCTGCAAAATTATAAGGTGTAAGGCCCTACGAATGACCAGTCAATTACTGTAAGAGATAGGCTACATCTCTTTCATTGTCACGGTTCTTAGATACGACTGCTGTTATCCTGTCAGGACTGCAAGGTCGAGGGTTGGCTTCACCTAGGTTTTTGAGTGTGGTCGAATGTTAGGCTGAACTGAGGTCGATCATGCTGCAGCGTTCTATCAATGTTGGTTCAAACGAAACATTCTGTCTTACTAAGGTGCTTACATCCATCTGTAAGCAAATAAACCTTTGTGTATAGGCATAGGGCTCCAAAAAAGCTAGACAAGTTGTTACGACCGACCTGTTTTGAGGGTGATTCACTCTTTCCATAGCTTTCTCGGCATCACTATAGGTGAATTTTTGAGGCCAGGTGATTCTCAAGTTAGCCTTTGGTAAGTGAGGTTTGGGCAATAAAACATCTATAATCTATCTATCTCTATATATATATAATTATACATATATATATATATATACAATTTTAACGGAGCCTTGAGGTTCTGCCCGAGATTCTGGTACCGGTGAGACGTTGGCTGCCCAGGGACGGAGGCGTTGTGGGAACAGGTCCAGTGTCGCTTGGTTCGAGTTGGTTCGAGGTTGTTGGGTGCTGCTGCAAAACATGGAGAAGCTCTGGCAGTCTGGCACTCAGTGGGCATCCCGTGGAAGCGGATCATCGGAGTCAGATTCTTGGCCTTTGACCTTGGCCCGCAATTCCTGGCTGTCGCATCTGTATTGGACTATATTGGACTATGACCAATGGATTTCAACCAGTTCCTATCTGGGCACATCCATCCAGCATTTGTGGTGCACGTAGAGGTCCGAGTGCTGTTGGCGAATTCTGCAGATCCAGCCGCCGTCGACAGTCGTGGACGTGCCTTGCTCCTGATGCCTTACGACCTCGGGAGATGTTTTTTCCTCCATCGGCCGTGGGATTCCGTACTCAGCAATCAGGGGCAATGGGAAACCCAGACTGCTATCTATATCTATATCTATATCTATATATATATATATATTTATATATATATATATTTATATATATATATATATTTGACGACACTTGGGGGGAATTTTGCACTCTGCTAGTCGGAAGGAGGGTCGCTGCAGTTGTTCTACTTTGTGACAGGGGCCCGCGACTTTGGGATTTTCGCCATATTTTGCTCCACTCTCCACTTAGGGATGGCACTTCATCGAGCCGCAGAAGGAGGGGACGTGTTTGGGGCCATAGACCCTCAGCGGTTGGACTGCAACCTGGATTTCCAACACACTATCAATCCGTCAAAATGGGTAGGAGTCAAAATTGAACCTGCACATTTGGGTCCCAATTTGGGTCATGTTTGAACAATTTTGTATGATAGCAGGACTTCTTGGGGTCTCCGATTGTAACCTGCTAACGGTACGACTCACATTTACAGCGATCCGGCGAGTTTTCGCCCACGCTCTGAGGCTGTCGACCCTCATGATCCTGGACCGTTTGCAGACAGTGAATCGCTTTGTCACTGTGAGGGTCCGGAGCTTGCTTTGGGAGCACAGGTCAAAACATACAATGACCTGGCATGGTGGCTGCATTATTCTTTTTCGTAAAGATAGGGACAAACCGGCTGGTTGATCTGGTTGTATCATAGTTTTCCGTGCTTTGCCAAGCTTGGTTCGTGTCTTTGCTTGTAAACAGCAAGCTGGGTGTTGTGTGAGTTGGGTGCCAGCATGTAGCCCAGGACTTCGTTGACAATGCTGGGGAAACCCCAGGAGCCAATCTGCAGTGCGTAGCCACCTGAGCCACCTGAGTGCCCCCAGCTAATTCATCCTCCAGGACTCCAGGTGGTAAATGGTGCTTATATCCAAAACATGGTTTTCCATGGTTTCCAGTATATGCCAAAACATAGAGCTGGAAGAATTCTTGCAGCTAAACGTATGCCAAAACATCAACATTCAGGAATTCATGCAAGCAAAAGCAGCCAGACGCCAAAATTCTGGCACCTAGACTTAGACTTTAGGCACCCCCATGAACCAAGCCTATAAGGGATATGGACATAAGCATCTTTATGGCTGCCAGCCAGCACATTGGATTTGAAAACAGGAAGCCTTGGTCTCATAGATTTTCCTTCAAATCATCATCCCAACAGAATCCGTTTGAGTTGAACATGGCAGGAACTCTGGCTGCAGCCATGGGCTGCAACGCAGTTTGTGGGGCCTTGGAGGCCTAAACTGATGTGAACACTGGTTGTAAAGTGATGGCTGCAGAAGGCTTGGAGTGCAGAAGAGCTTGCTTACCTTTCAAATTCCTTGGGTAGGCTATTTGGGTTCGCCTGAAAGTAGGGTGCCCTGAATTCAAAAGGACAACTTTTGGGTCAGTATTCAGTATATATATATACATATATTTAGTATACAGTATACACTCTGTAGTTCAGGTTTGTTCTGGTGAGTTGGATTCTTTGATTTGGTGAGTCGTGGTGGGGTAAACTTCGGCAGCAAGTCAGTTTGATTCTGAGGCAGCTAGCAGCGCCGGAATCTGACAGCCCCGATTTTTCCAAAGTTTCATTCCATTCGATGAAATGCCATGTGAGTATGAAATCAAAATCCTTCAAGAATCAAGCACCAAAATTGTGGATGGCTTGATACAAGAAAAACACTCAACAAGTGACAATTTTCCCAACAAATGGTTGGTTTCAGATCCCCAACATGACCAGCCTCTTGTGGGTCCAAGGGATGACAGGTTTTCGGGGATATGCAGCTGAACGCGGAGCAGCAATACTTTGGGCAGTTGTCAGGTGCACTATCTGGGGAGAGGGGCACGAGCAGGGCTGGCCAGAAGATTACAAATACAACCAGCCATCTATGTCTATGTGTATGTCTATGTCTATGTCTATATCAATATCAATATCTATCTCTATCTCTCTATCTCTCTATCTCTCTATCTCTCTATCTCTCTATCTCTCTATCTCTCTCTCTCTCTCTCTATCTCTCTATCTCTAAATCCCTCTATCCCTCTATCCCTCTATCCCTCTATCCCTCTATCCCTCTATCTATCTATCCATCCATCGATCGATCTATCTATCCATCTATCCATCTATCCATCTATCCATCTATCCATCTATCTATCTATCTGTCTGTCTGTCTATCTAATCTAATCTAATCTAATTTAATCTAATCTAATCTAATCTAATGTAATCTAATCTAATCTAATCTATCTATCTATCTAATCTATCTTTTCTATCTAATGTATCTAATCTATCTTTATCTAATCTATCTTTATCTAATCTATCTTTATCTAATCTATCTTTATCTAATCTATCTTTATCTAATCTATCTAATCTATCTAATCTATCTAATCTATCTAATCTATCTAATCTATCTAATCTATCTATCTACCTACCTATCCACCTGTCTATCTGTCTATATGTCTATCTGTCTATCTATCTATCTATCTATCTATCTGTCCTATCTATCTTATCTATCTTATCGATCTTATCGATCTTATCGATCTTATCTATCTTATCTATCTTATCTATCTTATCTATCTTATCTATCTTATCTATCTTATTTATCTTATCTATCTTATCTTACCTATCTTATCTATCTTACCTATCTTACCTATCTTACCTATCTTACCTATCTTACCTATCTTACCTATCTTACCTATCTTACCTATCTCACCTATCTCACCTATCTCACCTCCTATCTCACCTATCTCACCTATCTTATCTATCTTATCTATCTTATCTATCTTATTTATCTTATCTATCTTATCTATCTTATCTATCTTATCTATCTGATCTATCTGATCTATCTCATCTATCTCATCTATCTCATCTATCTAATCTATCTAATCTATCTAATCTATCTAATCTATCTAATCTCTCTAATCTATCTAACCTATCTAATCTATCTAATCTATCTATTCTATCTAATCTATCTAATCTATCTAATCTATCTAATCTATCTAATCTATCTAATCTATCTAATCTATCTATCTATCTAATCTACCTATCTAATCTATCTATCTAATCTATCTATCTAAGCTATCTATCTAAGCTATCTATCTAATCTATCTATCTAATCTATCTATCTAATCTATCTATCTAATCTACCTATCTAATCTATCTATCTATCTATCTAATCTATCTATCTAATGTATCTATCTAATCTATCTTATCTAATCTATCTTATCTAATCTATCTTTCAAATCCAATCTATCGTTTAAATCTAATCTATCTAATCTAATCTATCTAATCTAATCTATCTATCTAATCTATCTATCTAATCTATCTATCTAATCTATCTATCTAATCTATCTATCTAATCTATCTTATCTTATCTATCTATCTAATCTATCTAATCTAATCTATCTAATCTAATCTATCTAATCTAATCTAACCTAACCTAATCTAATCTAATGTAATCTAATCTAATCTAATCTAATCTAATCTAATCTAATCTCTCTATCTCTCTATCTCTCTATCTCTCTATCTGTCTATCTCTCTATCTCTCTATCTCTCTATCTCTCTATCTATCTATCTATCTAGCTATCTATCTAATCTATCAATCATCTATCTATCTACTGTATCTATCTATCTATCTATCCATCCATCGATCTATCTATCTATCCATCTATCCATCTATCTATCTGTCTGTCTGTCTATCTAATCTAATCTAATCTAATCTAATCTTATCTTATCTATCTATCTATCTATCTATCTATCTAATCTATCTTTTCTATCTAATGTATCTAATCTATCTTTATCTAATCTATCTAATCTATCTACCTACCTATCTACCTACCTACCTATCTACCTGTCTACCTGTCTATCTGTCTATCTGTCTATCTGTCTATCTATCTATCTACCTATCTATCTATCTATCTATCTATATCTACACCTATACCCACATCTATATCTACTGTATATCTATATCAATGTCTATATCTATATCTACATCTATGTCCATATCCATATCTAGATCTTCATCTATATCTATATGTGCATTATTGATAGTCCAAAGTTAGGCATGGACCAAATTCGGTTCTTTCTATCCTCCAATCGAATATAAATACGTAATGAAAACACTGGTTGGAACGAGTCTATATCACCAAAGACCACCACACGGGCGATTTGCGTATCCCAGGTGGGGTTCATCATTCGCTTTTCTTTCCAATTCTCTGGTTGAAGGTACCTCCACAGGCCTCCTGGGTGCCATCAAATTTACCTCTGAGCACGGGGGCCCAGCATGAGCAGCGCTGAAGGAAGTGATGTGGTGGGTATGCTTGATAGTTCTTGAGCTGTCAAGTCGTCCATGAATCTAGATGAAACTGCTGTCGATGTGTCCACTCACGATTTCGGACAAAACAAAGGTCTTCTGAGGACCGAAACCATGCCAAACGGGTGTTACAAGAGGCTGGATGACTGATGGGGGACAGCATAGCCTTGCTCCACTTGGAAGATGAATGCTGCAGGTTGATATGAATTTGTCAGCATGCGTAACTTCAGCTTGGAAAAGATGCTAGACACATATTTTCCAAACCACTAGCGCTTGCAAATTCTGGGCCTTTCAAGATGAACGTCTCCTTCAATGCATTCAGTGTTTACTTCTCTTATTGATGTAAGAATGAGATAGAATGAACCCGTTGATGATTGTCACTGCTCCATTGCAGGCGAACGCAGTCCAATTTTTGCCTGTTCATGGCCACATCTCCATTGTTGTTACGTCCCCAGCATTGCCTCTCTATTCCCTACAAGATCTATAAAAAATGCCGGTCTTTTCTTTGATATCTATCCGATTCTATCCATCTATCTTGATTGTCTCCTAGTTTTGCACATCTTTATCGATGATTTCCCCCATTCGGAAGATGATGATCTCCCCGAAAACAGCACCGAAAACAGCAACCTCTCCGCTGGAGGTTGCCCTGGGTGGACGTCTAGTGCAACAGCTGTGGCAGCACATTCCAGAGGCCAAATATCCCACAAAACTGGATGGATTCTGAGGTAAACTGCTATTGGGTATGTTGAAAAGAACTGGTGGGAGATATCCAACAATCCTGAGAACCTGATCGGTTTTCACTTTCCATGCAGTTTTTGTATGATTTGCATGGATTTGCACCAATGACAAATTTCCTGGTGAACACCAACCAGCACAATGGGAGTCCTAAGGGTTGTGAGTGCATACCCACTGACCAGCCCTTTTCAACCCAAAGCTTCAGGACCGCGAATCGCTGGACCGAGTGCTCAGCAAGGTTCCAATGGTTGCATAGTCACCTGTGTCATTGCCACATTGAGGACTTGATTTTACTGGGCATTTTAGGTATGATTAACATCGATTAACATCTCTTGCTTATGAATAGCCAGCTTTCAGGATCTGGTGCTATCCCTCTTGGTGACTTTTCTGTGTGTAGCCTTGGAAGCTCGGGAACGCTAGGCCTTCGATGGGCTGCGCCGTGTGGAGGAAGATTTCGTGGGCCTTGGGTTGCTTCACCCGGAAATAGGATAATTTCTGGGGAAACTCAAGCCTGGGGCACTTGCGTTGTAAGGATTGTGTCATTGTCCTAGAACCAGAAAGGATTCTGTCATGATCCCAAACTGCCACAATTTTGAGCACGTAAATCAGGCCGCAGCCGCTGCTTTCCATCATTTTCTGCTAGCTCCGCAGTGCTCCGCAGCCGTCAGGAGCTGCTTTTGTGCACTTGCTGGACGAGGTCCACGACGTTGGATGCCCACTGGAAAGGCTTTGCCAAGACCTTGGACCTGCGAGCCAGGTGGCAGAGGTGGGTGACCAGGGCCGAACCGCTGCCACTGTGAGCCTGCGACAGATTTACGGTAACCATGGGGAATCATGCCACCCCCCAAAAAAAAATCACCAGTTTTGGCATGTTTTGGTGTTCCCAATTTCGGGACAAAACTATTGGGCTTTTGGGCCTCACAAGTTCGCTGCAGTGCTGACATCAAATCCTGCACCGCAGGATCAGGTTCGAAGCCACGAAGAGTTTGGCTTCACCGGAGGCCATAGATGATTTCAATGATCATGTGTCACTGACTCTGGTTTTCTAAAGACACTTAGGGACGTTAGCTTCAGAGGTTTGAAAGGATTTAAAAGGATTGTAGTATATTATAAAGTATAAAGGAGGGTTGTATGCCGACAGCAACTGTGTGTGACAGGTGGAGGAGTTTTGGCAAACTCACCTTAGTGCCAGTAGAATGGTGCCCTGGCTGCAGAGAATGACCAGTTTTGGAAAAACCTGATATGCGTGTCCAGTGTGATTGGGATTGGTGACATATGGTGACATATGTGGTGAGATTGTGGGAAGGCAAAATTTCAGTGTATCAGTGTGAGGCCAATCTGTCCTTCTCTTGTTTTCACTGTGGCCAGAGGTGCTGTTCCGGTTAAATGTTTGCCACATCGATTTGCTCATGATTTTTCCGGCGACCTCAGAGGATAATAGTATATTACCATATGCAGTACACACACACAGATATACAGGTCTTTGGATTCAGGATTGAGACACCTAAACCTCAGTCTGTTTCGGCCGGTGCGAGGCGCAAATGACCACCACTCCCGGCAGCCTTCGACAACTCTACCTGGGAGTCCTGTGGTTGTACACACGGGAGTCCTGGCTGCCACATGTGATGGATGCTGTGGCAGGCTGGGTTTTGCGGTGGATTTCTACTGATCTGTGAGGAATTCGCCAAGCGCTGTAAAGGTGCAATTAGAGTTGGATCCCAACTCTCTGCTTCATGAGCCATCAACAGTATGGCGGCAATTCCCATTCCGGCTATTGGTTCAAAACACAATCAGATGGCCTCTTGAATGCCTTCCTTTCATTAGTGGACTCATAAAACTGTCTATTTTCTGAGCTAAATCAAACTAGTAGATCCAATTCTGCTGCACACATCTCCATTTTCATTTTTCAACACCTTAGACATTCACGCCTTTTCCTGGCACCGGAGGGGTGTTGCGTGCCTTGGAGAGTGAGGAGGTGCCAAGTGGCGACTAGAACTTTGGGGGTGACATGGCTCTAGTCATTGGGTAACCCAAAGAGGGCTGCTTCACCATGGGGGATTTGATGTTTGCCATGTTGGTGATGGCCATTTTGATGGGGACATTCATAAACCAGTTTCAGACAAACCCAAGCGGGTAAGATCTTTGGATTTGAAGGTCCCAGTCACAAGATCACGCATGAGTGAATTCTTTGAAGTGACACGCCCAAATCACGCAACCCTTGGTAGATTCCTGACAAAACACACAACCAAATTTCTGTCATGGTTGATTTCCAATATTTCCAGACTTTGATTTTCGGATCAACGTTTTGCAGGACCGTTTCCCATTGTTGACCATGCTGGATTGTTGAGGAAAAACCACTGGTTTCCAGTGGATTTTCCTAAAAACTCGCCGCGAGGCCAGCAGTGCTGCAACTGCACCCTTTCCTTTCGATGAGCTGATTGAGGCAGGGCACCACATCATCCTGAGATTTCCCCCAATCGCTTCCAATCGCTGATGGACTGGTCATTTTGTTGAAAAACCATCCGAAGGGATGTACCCGAAGGGATTTACCCAAATGCCATGGAGTAGCCAACGCCCTGACTCGTTTCTCCGAAGATCATGGATTCGGTTTCGAGCTTCTGAGTTGCCCCCGGGATGCATCCTTTTTTTCCCCATCCCATCTCAATCATCATTTCCCCTTCCAAACATGAACAGATCTACCACCGGACCAGGGGACTCCAGCCTTTTGTGGGTACTCGTCAATGACTCCCCAGCCGAAAAATAAGGCGCTCTCTCCGATGGCGCCGGCCTGGCGTTGTTGCGAAACCAAGAATGGGTGTCCGAAGATGGGAATGTAACCCCCAATTTTACGGCAATTTTATGCAATGGAACATGATAACGAAGCAGTGGATTGCCAGGCAGCTAGTGCAAGCGGCGACCTGCTTCTTTCGCAGCGCGGGGGTGGGGGCCCGGATCAACATTTGAGACCCATTTGACCAGAGATGTTTGGCCAAGTTGCGTGATTTTTTGTAAACATCCCAGTTTTCGGGTAAAGTCATAAAATGTGGGTGGAAACCTTTCGCAACAAGTTGGAAAAGGGAGGAACCACAGGGAATCCTCATGAATCCTCCAAGCCTTTAGATTCACTTAGTCGTTTGGTTGCCAATGACCGGAGAAATCCCACGAATTTCACTATCGAAAACCAGCGAACCTTCTGAGGTGCGACATGAAGGGATCACCTTCCGGCCTTTGGTCCTGTCTTCCGCGGCCTTGCAAGAGCTCATCGACACGTTCGCCAAAAGCGGAGTTCCGTTTTTGTTCTCATCTTCATATCGGGATGTCTCAAAATGGATTATCGTATTGTCAATTATAGTGTTTTTCACACCCTAGAATGTTCAGTGGGACCAAATTTCCGGTCATTTTAGGAGCAAAGACTTTGTGGTTTGTTCGGTACCACTTGTTTTGAGTCGAGTGCGTTTCGAGCTTGCATCGGAACTGGAAAAAAGATGAAACATGGTGATCTTTGCTACTCCCATAAACAGGCTCATGTCTTGTTGCAAATTGTCAGAGCGCAGTTTTCTTGTATCAAATGGCTGCTGTGGTGAGGTATTTGGCAAGCAAGGATGAATACGAGCCTGGCACCCAGTGATTCACCAAGGGTCAAGGTGAGTGACCTGAAAAACCCTGCGAATTCCAAAAGAGGCCTAACCTAATCAACATGTTTGAAATTTGGGGTCTGTTTCTTGAAAACATCTGAAAACTCAACCTGGGATAGTATAATAACCACTGGCATTTCATTTTAGCTTGGCTTGCACCTTGACACTGCCAATGCATTGCCGGCCCAGAAAACGATAAGAGTAAAAAAGACGATAACGAGCTTATACATGTACATAATCATGAAGCCTGAAGATGGCAACCTGCACAGGCCTCCAAAACGATAGCTAAACGACAACAGAAACGATAACGACATATTAAAGAAACACGAGCGTTTAGGCGGATACCCACCTGACTGGTTTGAGCATATCAGCTTTCGAAGACCTTTATCTTTGCGCCATAGTGACGGAACATGAAAGGACATGAAAGCAAAATGGAAGGATATTAATGTAAAATGAAAAGACATGAATGCAAAATGAAAGGAACATGAGAGGAAATGAATGCAAAATGAAAGGACATGAATGCAAAAAGAAAGGAACATGAGAGGAAATGAAAACAAACGATGACATCTGTTGACTCTCGACCAAGGATGCTCTCACCCACAAAAAGCAGGAAAATTCACACTTATTGTCTACAGGGAGTTCACCACCTGAGAAAACGATAAGAGTAAAAAAAAACGATAACGTGATTTTGGGTCATTTAAACAGATACCGGGTTTTCATACAACCCCCGACCTTTTGAATCTTTTTGGTAAGTCACACATAGTTCATACCATACTTTTGGTCCTGAGATCAAGATCCCAATTGTCATTAGATATACCTCAGCAGTCCTTCTCCAGCAACTGAGACTGAGGAAAGTAGTCAGCCAGGCAGGGGAGACTCGGAACATGATGTTTCCGACCACGATCTGGCTCGTGCTTGTGGCTCTATTGTTTTAACATGAATATATTGTGCCTAGAAAAAAACAAGAGAAATCCTTGACATTTCAGCCCCTCCCAACCACTTGATCCAAGTGTCTGTTGACTGTAGAATCAACTGAGCGGATCATCATCCCTGCCAGGCGTGTGTGGAGAACGATGCCGTCATGGTGCCTGCCAGAAACTCAAACTGGTGGAGTGTTGAAACTAAAGATCCTCGTGGCTAAGGGAGTTGGCTTTAAACACACTCCTCTTTGGATTGCCAAGAACGTCAAGAACATTGTTGGGGGGCAGAATTGGCTTAAAGGACAATCTAACGGTCAACTCAGTATTTGGCTGGTTGACCATGTGTCACTCACCGCCAGGCCTTAGACACCGGTGCTTTGTGGTTCACCTTGAGTCTGGAGCTTGGGTGCCAGGTCAAAGTGGGTTGCAACCCATTGATACTTGGGAGGAATTTATCGGAGTTGTAGCCATTGTTTGTACCAACTTCATAGAAATGGTTTCTGGTTTCTGAAAACAGGTTGCTACCAGAAATGGACCCTGATTCCAGGTCAGGGATCCTTTGCAACATCCTACGCTTCTCGCTGGGATGCTGGGAGACGTTTGGTGCAGACCAATGCCAATGTGCGGTTCTGAGCCGGGCCTGGAGGCGGGATGAACTGAGAATCACCTTGCTGCTTGAAAAGTAAAGTGGCCGAACAAAAAACTATGTTGGTATGTCTGAAACTGGAGATGCCCAAGCAGCAATGACGTTTTAAGCGTTCGATTTTTGGCATCCAACTGAGGTGTTATTGGCCATCCAGGCTGACTCCAGGCGCCGCCTCGTGACCGGGGTTAATTAAGTCACGGTTCCCAGGATGATTGACCGGAAAAACCAATGGATATACCTATGGCCAGCCTCTAAATCATTCAACCATAACAACCCTAGTTGCTATATGTTGCTATAATTATAAGGTTTTGTCTGAATTCAGGAGAAAACCTTCCTAATCCCATGGTTTATCATCATTTTCATCATTAAAAACAGCCAGACATATCAGGGCCTGGCAGCCCATGGTAGGTCGCCCAGCTATCCGGAGCACATGTCGCTGAGGGGTGGCAGTGATGATGTGTGCTTTCCTGAGATCTGGATGGGTTAAGAATCAAAATGATCTATGGATGGGTTAAGAATATGCCCTTAACATTTGGATGGTTTTATGCTAAACACTGATTATGTGGGTCCCGAGATTTATCAAGCCCGCCAAAATGGATGATTTGATGCACACAATTGACACATTTACCCAACATGGATGGTCAAATACTCAAACGACTCGATCCATACCACTTCCGTTTTGAAGTGGCTGGCAGAGTTAGATCCGCAGCCATCCAAAGTGATCAAAGTGTCCAAGCAGGCAACAAATGAAACCTCAATGTAGTCGTCACCACATGGATGTCTCAAAGTGTCTCAAGATCGGGTTCGGATGCACTAGCCTTCCCTCACCAATGTCAGATAGAATCTAATCTCAACAACAGATCTCAAGTCCTTAGCTCCATCATAAGCAGTCCTGTCCCATCCCTATGTGAGTTTGTACAAGAATGGGGTACATACCGTTACTGTACATACCCCTAAAAATCCAGTGGTTTATATAAGACCTCATTTTCCCCATTTTTCAATGGCCTTGTATACATTGAGATGTCCACAATGTTTGGACACACCCACAGTTTGGGACAGCTATCCAAAACATATGCCTTACTGTAGCACTGTAGCACTTGGAAACGACTAGCATTTTGTGGGTCCATTGGTACCCCCCAATGACTTAGCCCATGTAGACGCTTTGCTTGCGAAGCTTGATGAGCACAGTGTACCTGGAACATCGGGATGCTCATCATGTGGCTGGAGCCAGTTCCCCCTCAGAGGCCACCGGGCTGACGCAATATGGTTCTGCACCCGCAAATCAGTATGGCTCAACAATGGGGCACCGATAGACCCACTACAGGCGGGTCATTTTGGTATCTAACTCATCATCATCATCATCATCATCATCATCATCATCATCCTCATCCTCATCCTCACCCTCACCCTCACCCTCACCCTCACCCTCACCCTCATCCTCATCCTCATCCTCATCCTCATCCTCATCCTCATCCTCATCCTCATCCTCATCCTCACCCTCACCCTCACCCTCACCCTCACCCTCACCCTCATCCTCATCCTCATCCTCACCCTCACCCTCACCCTCACCCTCACCCTCATCCTCATCCTCATCCTCATCCTCATCCTCATCCTCATCCTCATCCTCATCCTCATCATCATCATCATCATCATCATCATCACCATCA
>Ga0126342_10005398_pt1 | contig 22267 bp, 23 predicted proteins | sample Cyp1metagenome_FD_92528 | JGI IMG/M metagenome (GOLD analysis project Ga0126342, IMG submission 92528) | Coral microbial communities from Lord Howe Island, Old Settlement Bay, Australia - Cyphastrea 1 metagenome | ecosystem: Host-associated > Invertebrates > Cnidaria > Coral ...
GAACATACATACATACACACAAACTCACCCACCATCACCGCTCCATCACTCTTATACTTCCTCTTCCCTTCTTGCTCTTTTATGGTCAGTCTAAGTCTAAAGAAGTTGGTAACATGTGGGGTTATCCGGTCCTTTAATTGTACGTTTTTTGGCCTCCACGTCCACGTGCGCGAAGGGGAGGGTAATTCCATTCACCCTAATATTAAACGTCCCCTCCGTCCTCCCAAAAAATAAAACCGAGGGGTAGTTTTTATTGTTAGGGGGTATTTAATATTCGGGGGGAGAAGCTGGCCACGCATATCAATTTTAAGACCTTAATTGGAAAAGCTAAAATGTTCGATTTTAAAATCGATTAAATTCCTCTTTAAAATCTAAGTAAAATATTGCCCAAAATTGGATTTCGAAGCTTTCCCCTAATATTAAAGTAAAAACCTTAATAAAACAAACAAAAAAAATGATTTCAAAATCGATTAAACTCCAAAATATAATTAAAATATTGCTAACAATTGGCTTTCGAAGCTTTCCCCTACTATTAAATTAAAAACCTTAATTATTTTTTCTATTTCAAAATTGATGACTTGCCTTTCTAAATCTAATAAAATTATTGCCAAAAAAATCATTTCGAAGCTTTCCCTTAACATTAAATTAAAAACTTAATTAAAACAAACTATCATTTTCGATTTTAACCAAGGGACCCTAATAAAAAACACCCCGGGGTTAACTAGTTTTAATTATTAAGGGGGTAGAACCTTTAAATGGACCTTCATTTTTAAATTGTTTTCTAAAGGGGATCAATGAAAAGTCAAATTGACAAATGTGAAATTTGCCAAACCAAATAATCTTGGGTAGTATTTATTAATTTATTATTTAGGGGAGTTTTAGTAATAGGGAGAAGGGATTAGTAGATTGGTGTTTTGAGAGTTAGCCTAATGGGAGACCACTTGGAGGTAGAAAGGACGCAATTTTATCCTCTGATGATCATGGTCCTGTCGTTTTTCCCTATCGCTACCTGTTGCTTTGAAAGGTGAAGAGATGATCTTCATTTCCCGGTCCCCCTTGGTGCCAAACCTCTTCCCCAGCTTCAACGTGACAACTGAGTCGGATGTTCAGAACATAGCCGGCGCGATGCAAGCCTTGGCGGATGAGGGAAGTGGGGGATGCCGGATTGTGGATGTGAAGCTGTTGAAGGCTGCAGCCAGGAGCAAACTTTTGTATCTCCTGGCCTATCTCAATAAACAGGACATCCGCACCACAGCTCAGGTGCTACCCAGGCAGCGGGATGCCCGCATGCGACTGCGGGTCGTTTGGGATTATCCTGTGAAGGAAGATCCAGATCCTGAAGTGTTTCGGGTAGGCGCTGGCACCAATGGAACAGCCCTGTCTGCTGCAATGTCGTATCGACTCAGATCAGTGACCTCAATGCATGGCTCCAGTCGTGCCAACACCGTGAGACTCGAGCTCTTTGGTTCGAAAGCCTCAGATGTGGCCATGGCGGCAGTGGAGAGAACCCAGTGCGACACCTCGCGCGAAATCTCCTTGGTGGTGCATTTTGAAGAAACAGGTTCAACCGATGATCGTCCTGTTCTGGTGGCTGGAATCTCGGCCACTTGAAATATCCTGATGGTGGTCCAAAGGGGCCCCAAGGATAGGAAAGTTGATCTTGTTATTGGAACTATGATCGTTTGACCTTGACTTCGATCCTTTGTCGCTTTGTTGATGTTCAACCCAGTGCAAACCTATGAAATGCGCTGTGCAAAGAGCGCAGCCGCGCACACGAGGGAATCAACGTGTGCGTAACAAATAATTTATCAAGAACGAATCAGAATGGTGAAGGAGTTGAGTGATTTGTGACGGTTCCCAGAAAAAGTGAGCGAATTGCACATGCATTTGCAAGCCGCAAGGAGATTTGCACACCATTTCCTGGAAGATCTGGAAGGTAGACTGATGACTTCATGACTTACCTTGGTGTGATCAGTTTCTGCAGTTTCTGCACGGCCGAGGTTTGGAAACACCTTCAGAGTGTTCCGCAGAACAAGGTGCCGTTGTCTTCCGTGACCACTCCCAAGGCCGGGACCGTGAGACCGTGCTGAACGCGGCCGAAGGGCCGTGTGGGTCAGGCTGTGAAGGATGCCTGGGCGGAGCTGCAAACGACTGGCTCCACTGAAGGTGTGACCAAGACGGCAGTGCTGAAGCTTGGAGAATTTCAAGAGATTAGACATGAGATGCTCAATGATGTTTTCTCCATTTTTCTCCCAAAACCGAAGTCTGGCAATTTGTTTGCTGGAGCAGAGCATTCCAAGTGCCCTATTAAAGCCTGTAATAAAGCCAAGGAAGTCAGTTCTCGGCGAGAGAGCTGATCTCTTCGAGTTTGCCGGTGACACCATCGAGCTAACCGAGGCTGGAAATTGAAGCTGCTTGAGTCAGTGCGTCTAAACTCTGGAATGCACACGGCACAACCTCCAAAGCCTATTCAGACTGAAGATGATCGTTTGAAGAGACCAAGTTCAGAGAAAGACAACCCCTCTGAACCGAAAAACCGAATAACCTTTAAAGTCATATTTGCCAGTAGCACCGCACAAAGCGGTGGCGGAAGTTTCAAAGATAGGAAACCTATAGGAGAGGTGGTGTGATTCATGGATGGCAGAGCGAACTGATGGACTGAAAGGTGGTTGAGGCTCTAAGTTATTTCTTTTTTTGTTTTCTCCCTCTCTCTCTCTCTCTGCCTCTTTCTTTTTTTTTCTCCTCTCTCTCTCTCTCTCCCTCTTTCTTTTTTTTTCTCCTCTCTCTCTCTCTCTTTGTCTCCTTCTCTCTTTCTCTTTTTTTTTTTCCTCTCTCTCTCTCTCTTTCTCTCTCTCTCTCTCTCTTTCTATCTCTTTTTCTTCCCTCTATCTCTCTCTCTCTCTGTCTCGTTCTCTCTGTCTATCTATCTGTCTGCCTGCCTGTCTGACTGTCTATCTATCTATCTATCTATCTATCTGTCCATCACTCTCTCTCTGTCTCTCTGTCTAGTTCTCTCTCTCTCTCTCTTTCTCTCCGCCTATCTCCCTATCTCCCAATCTCCCAATCTCCTTATCTTTCTATCTATCTATCTGTCTGTCTGTCTGTCTATCTATCTGTCTGTCTATCTATCTATGTATCAATCAATCAATCAATCAATCAATCAATCTATCTATCTATCTATCTATCTATGTATCTATCCACCTATCTACCTATCTACCTATCGATCTATCGCTCTATCGATCTATCGATCTATCGATATCGATCTATCGATCTATCGATCTATCGATCGATTGATCTATCGATCTATCGATCTATCTATCTATCTAACTAACTGACTGTGTATCTATTTGTCCATACGTCTATCTGTCTGTCTATCTACCTAATTAGACTATCTATCTATCTATCTATCTATCTCTCTCTCTCTCTATCTATCTATCTATCGATCTATCTATCTATCTGCTATCTGTCTGTCTTTATATCTGTTGATTTATCTGACAATCTGTCTATCTGAGTATCGGGCTATCTATCTATCTGTCTATATGTCTTTCTACTGTCCCCCCCATGAGTATACCTATCGATCTATCGATCTATCTGACTCTGAATATAAAGTTTCGAGCTTCAAAAACGGAGCAAGTGTACCAGACGTCTTCAATTTTTGACATTGACAATGTTCAAAACAAAACAATTCTGCAAGACTTCCTTCAAAAATGGAAAGCTGAGTGCAGAGCTGATGGCGTCGTTACCAGTGCGTTTTGCGATTTTTCCACTCCAGCTGTCTAAAGTATTGCGCGTGCCACGCAAAAATAGGCCAGGTCACACGAAGTGCTGCACCTGTGACACAAAATCATCTTAGCAAACCTGAAGATCTGATGCTCCAAAATGCAACCCTTATATCAGCGCTGACCTCCTAATATCTCTGATGCGCATGTGTCTTGAATTGCGCCTGCCACCCAAAATGCATCTTTGCAGATCCTCTTCCAACGTCCCACGTCTGCCATCGTTTTTGCAACTGCCACAAAACCATCACGTTTTGCTTACCTTCGGCAAGGTGCGGAATCCATTGGGCTTGCCACAGAAATGACGCTTGAACAACCAAAAGTGGTGCGAACATATGGTACATTTAGTTTTTTCACTTCGAAATGTGCTGCGCGCCACAACGGCGTGCATGTTTTCGACATCTCAACTTCCAAAAGCGGTCCGAACGTCTAGTGTTTCAGCATTTTGCCTTCAAAATATGCTTTGCGCCACAACCACGTGCACTTTTTCGACATCTCAACTTCCAAAAGTGGTTCAAACATGTGGTGTTTTTAGCGCCAACTGCCAAAAGTACTCCGATACTGAAGTGTTTTTACCACTTTGACATCGAAATGTGCTTCGCGCCACAGCCGCGTGCACTTCTTGCACATCGCAAGTTCCAAAGGTGCCCTGACGCTGAAGTGTTTTTGCAGTTTTTACTTTGGAATGTGTTTCGTGCCGCAGCCGCGTGCGCTTTTCCCACATTCCAACTTCCAAACATGGTCTGAGATCGGTGTTTCTTAGCATTTTGACTTCGACATGTGCTTCGCGCCACAGTGGCGCGCAATTTTAAATTTCTCATACGGCCCCGTCGCTTTAGCGAGCCTACTTTTCGACCATCCGGAGCCGCAAAACATTGGAAAAACACAGTGTTTCCCGGCGTGGCTAGTTTTTTTGGCGGAGATTTTCTTTATCCTTATTCGCTCTTTTCTGATTTTTCCCCTTCTTGACTTTTTCTCCTTTCTGGCTCTTCTCGCCACTGTTGCTTCATCTGTCCATAAGTCGGAAGTTTGACTTCCAAACTTCCTTCCGTACTCATTACTAATGATACCTCAAAACGTGCTGCCGCATTCATTTCTCAGGCTGCCCAGATGATGAATCCGACCGACGGCTTGCCAGCATCTTGTCTGCAAGGCTTTGAGTGGACGTAGTGCTACAGTGCTACATAGTGCTATGGAATGCAGCAGCATTGATACCCAGCCAGGAGGTAGAGCATTTGCTGAGTAGACATCTGCTGGATTTTCTTTCAAGATCTCACGGATTAAGGACAACATTCTGACAGTCGCTGGCGGCCTGGAGGGGTACGAGACCAAGGTTGCTGAGGAGGCACCGGGTTGAGGAACTGAATGTGAAAAAACTCGGTAAAACACAGCTCTATGGCAATTTGTACTTATGGGGGAAGTCATGCATGGAATTCCTGGATTGAGGGGGGGGCATCAAGTGAAACTAGTACAGTGCTTCAGAAACTGACTCCAAACTAGGAGTTTGGGTTATATATATATATACATACACACACACACATCATATATCCCAGATTTCAAACGGAAGTGGAAACACACATGCGCACAGACAGAACAATACCCCAGTTTCAAATGGGATTATAACCCATGGAAAAACAATCAAGGGACTTACAAGCGACGTGTTGGCCCTTGCAGGAGGTCAACAGCGTGGTGGTGGATGCTGCTCCTGGAGAGGCACCTAGAGCCGTTGGCCAGGCGGGCCTGGTTTTTCAGGATTTTGCTTGGATAAAATATTTTTGACATCCAATATAGAAGTTTCGTGCAAAGTTTACCTTCAATTTTAGACTTGAAGTAATAGGATTTTCCTTAAAATCTGCTGGGAAAAACAGATGGTTTCTTGTAATCTGCCCTCAAACCAGTCCAATGAATGAACTGTCAATAAAAACGACGGTACAGCCGACCTATGTTAGGTTGGTGGCGGAAGAAAAGCGAGGATGCGCACAAGCTGGGAAACTCAGGGAACATGGACTACGGCGGTAGTTTGGGGTGGACTCGATGTTCATAGATGGCATTTGTGGGAAGTTATGGGAAAGGAACAACTTAACATATTTCAAGATGCACCAACTAACAATTCCTCAACAGCTGGCACTTGAGCAATTGAATTCAATGCTCATAGCATACCTGGGGACGGCATTGAATTCACTGAGGCACCTACATTCCGCCTGGCAAAGGCAAAGGCAAAGGCGGCCACCGTGTTCTCAGTGGGGAAAGGTGATTTACAAAGGGTTGGGTGATGTTGGGTGCTACATCAACCCCTCTTTCTCAGAAACTTCAACATTCCAGTTGCAAAATCCAGTGCCTTTCCTGACAGGCAAGACGGGCCTTTATTCAGACATGTTCTGGACGCCTCTGATTGCCCAAGCTCTAGCGATTGAGCGAAAGAAGGATTCAGAAATGGCACGGATTCCTGGGGTGTGGTTTTTTTTAGCCACGCGGGCCACAGCTTCCATTTTTCGCCAACAACATGACTCGTCCTTTGCGACCTTGCGGCTTCAGATTGAGTCGTACTGTAGCTGCTGCTCCTCCAAAACATGTTCTTGAATATTTTTGAGTCCTGAGTTCGAACATCTACTGCCAACGTTCCCGATTTCTATTCTTTCGACTTCATGCCCATTTGCATAAAATTTTGTTTTTCCATGCATTTTTCATCACTTTCATCCATCTTTCATCCATTCTTCAATCCCTTCCTCCATCCTTCCATCCCTATCCCTCCCTCCATCCATAGCGACCTATGGACCCATGGGTTTCGCCGGAAAACTTCCAAGGTCCGAGCGCTCTTTACAGCCATTGAGCTGCACAGTGGCAAATGCGTCACACTTTCGCAGTGCCCCACTGAGATGATCCTTTGACGATGCAACCAGTTGACATGGGATTTCTCAAGCGGGGTTTCCTTAGCTATGGGGGTACCCCAGCTGGATGGTTTATAACGGAAAATCTTACTCAAATGGATGATTTAGGGGTACCACCATTTTAGGAAACCTCCATTTTCGGTAGAGATGTCACCACAGGTTGGGATCGGACTTCAAAGTCTCCCAGCTGAAAAAGGACTGGGAATGTCAACACTGAATGTCCATCAGCACTAAAGGAGATTGAGATGTTTTCTGATAAAGAGGGGAAATCCTCAAACGCAGGTTTCAACGAGAAAATCATCGAACTAAATGGTGGATTTGTTCAGCAAGCTATGTTTGATTACGGAAAGGTAGCTATTTCATTTGGCTCTAAGCATCTGATTTTCATCAATGCAGGACAACATGTGGAAGAGCGTTAGATTACTTGATATCCTTGAGGCAGGAGATACCTTTGGTCGAGGTTGCTGCCCATGAGTTGAGGGTTTCCCGTGTGTACTGGAAAGGACAATTCATCCATTTTGAATGGATGATTGACTTGTAGCTATCTATACATAATATACACACATATATATATATATATATACATATGGATAGATATAGATGGATATATTAGATATGATATATTGAATGAAGATATATTGATGTGAAGATCGGGGATATCCCATTGACAGGTTAGATGTCCAGAGGGTCAGGATCAAGAGCTGACTCGATGTGGTTTTGGCCTACTTCGACGCAAATTCAGGCATACGAGGACATCTTCGAGTTGGTTCCGGACAACACCATGGGGGGATGGCAGGCTGTTTAGCTGCTGGTGATCATGTCGGAAGTTTTGGTGCCTCCAAGTGATTGATGATGGTGGCACTTTCAATAGTAAGGATATGTAAAGGTAACAATAGTGCCACCATCATTAAATAGTAAGGATGATGGTGCCACCCTATAATGATTATGGATAGTAAGGAAATGTAAGGAACTTTGGAATCGACTTCGAGCGTTGATGTCTGATCGACGCTTTGATTTGTCGAGGTGAAGTTGCAGCCGGGGGCGGAAGCTGCGCTGCCGGATGTAGAGGACTCTTCCCTTTCCAAAGCCACCGGTTTCATAAAGGTAGAGATCTGATATGATTTGATGACATCCTGAGAAATCTGAATTTTCCAGAGGCAACTGGAGGTTCAACCTCATCCGTTATATTTACGAATCATATTCAATGATTCAACATTGCTGGGGATCAACTCCAATTTGGGCACTGCTGCACTGATTGGCTGATGGCTGTCGGATTGTCAGATCCTGGCAGGAGTATATGGAGCGGGAGATTCGGGAGCAGGACACTGCAGGGGTGTCAGACCAATATTACTGTAGGTTTTGTGCCATTTGTTTCGGTCTAAATTGAGGTTCGATCAACCAAATTGTGGATATTGTAGGAGGGTTCCAATTTTGACCCATGCCAATTTCATTTCTTGCCAGGAAGAGCTTGGAAAGCCTTGATGAATGAGTTTACTTGATGCAAAAGTGGCTTTTGTTATAACTCCACACCGAGAAACTTCACACCCAACCTTGTCTTTGATGTCCTGCTGTGCAGGATGCATTGCCTCCCAGGATCGAAAACCCACGAACCGCGTTGCTTGGATTTTCTGAAAATGGGGTATAACAAATTCCGCGTGCACAATAAATTGCATTTTGTTTGGGTCAATCCCCTAATTTCAGACACACCCAAAATCATATGAGGTTTTTCCACTCTGTTCCCTTCCCGTTGGTTATAATTCACCATTTTTGTTGGTTAACCAGCCTTCATGGCTTGAACCCCTCAGTACTCCAGGTTTGATAAGATGCAGAGCCTTCGCATTGAACTGCTCTATGCACTTCAGCGGCGTGGGAACAAGGCCCTTGGTCCTTGGGCTACTGCAGCTGCTGACTTGACACAAGACTGGCCTATTCTGAAAATGTTGGTAGAACTGATACCACAACGAGTTGAACTTAGGATTTGATGTGGTTCTCTTGATAGGATTAGCGACAGGACCCGGCAGGAAGTGCCAAACTGACCATCCACCCAGAATCCCATGTCTATCCGACAGAATACGTATTGTATTCCTGACAATATCCGAAAGCCCAATGGATTATCATCACTTTCCCAGTTGAATATTTCAATAACACCCATTTCATTCTCGTTCGACATCCCCCAGAATTGGTTTCAAGGAAAATGGACAGGACCCCCGTATATTTTCATCCATGGTTTCCTGCAAATATTCCCTTAAACTAATCCGCTGAACATCCCATATTCTTCAAGGACTTATATGTTTTATCATATCCCATATCCCATATCATATATCATACATCATGTATCATATATCATATATCATATATCATATCATATCATATATCATATCATATCATCATATCCTCAGTATTGTTGACTGGTTAGAATAAACGGTTTTTTTGGGGATATTGTTAGATATCTCATAATATCTCATAATAATATCTCATATAATAATTATAATCCCATATCATCAACTTTTTTTTTTTTGCGAGCCTTCAACGCGTCGCGTTTCCACCGTGCAGCGTGAGCTTCGTGAGGTCCAGCTGCAGGAGTTGGGCCAGGAGCCACGGGTGCAAAAAGTGAAGCAAAGCCTCCACCAGGTGCCATTCAGATCCATTCATTGGATTGATTGTGAATGGTTAAACCACCAGTTTATGCTGATGGTTTCAGTGAAAAATGGTTTCACTTTTTGGACCAGCAATCCAATCCAATCAGGACATATAGACATATAGATCCACCAGAATGGAAAAAATGCCAGTTTATGCTGATGGTTTCAGTGAAAAATGGCAATGATCACAATCAATGATCCATTTTCACTGATCCATTGATGGAAAAAATGCCAGTTGATGCTGATGGTTTCAGTGAACATGGCAGGACAAATGGATTTGTTATGATTGGTTTCAGGGAAAATGAGGGAAAATTGCAGGAAAAACCATGGGGTTATGATGGTTATGATCCATGCCGATGGGAAAATTGCAGGAAAACACCGATGGGAAATTCCCTACATTTGATGTAGTTGAAGGGGAAATTGACTGGACAAACCTATTGATTTGATGGGGAAAACCCATGGTTTCCGGTGAAGATTTTCCCAGACAAACCAATCGAGTGAATGAAGCGAGTGATAAGATATGGGTGTATCCTGTAGACTACATTTTGGATAGATTGGATTACTGTAGATGAGATTAGATGGATGGCTCGATAAATAGGTAGATAGATAGATAGATGGATGAATGGATGGATGGATGGATAGATACATAATGATATACACTTGATGTGATCGATGTGCAGCACGTCTATGTAGTATGGTATATGAAAATGGCACTAACACAGAATGTTGCAAGGTTAGAGATGTATATATGTGTATATATATATGTGTATATGCATACGTGTGACTATTCCCTTTTTCCACCACATATCACCAGATCATTTCACACGTATAGAGCCTGCTACATATCACATGTAGACGTATCTAGACACGAAAATAGATTAATGGACAAATAGATAAACAAAATGAATACATGAATATATCGGTAACCATATATATATACATACATATATACATGTATGTATGTAATTCATGTATGTATGTATGTAATGTATGTATGTATGCATGTATGCATGTATGTATGCATGTATGCATGTATGCATGTATGCAGGTATGCACGTATGCAAGTATGCACGTATGCATGTATGCATGTATGCATGTATGCATGTCTGCACGTATGCATGTATGCGTGTATGCGTGTATGCATGTATGCATGTATGCATGTATGCATGGATACACGTATGCGTGTATGCGTGTATGCATGTATGCATGTATGCACGTATGCACGTATGCATGTATGCGTGTATGCACGTATGCACGTATGCACGTATGCACGTATGCATGTATGCGTGTATGCATGTATGCAGGTATGCACGTATGCACGTATGCACGTATGCACGTATGCACGTATGCACGTATGCATGTATGCATGTATTCATGTATGCATATATGCATGTATGCATGTATGGATGTATGTTATGTTATGTAATGTAATGTAATGTAATGTAATGTAATGTAATGTAATGTAATGTAATGTATGTATGTATCTATCTATGTATGTATGTATGCATGCATGCATGCATGCATGCATTTATTATGCATTTATTTATTTATTTTTATTTTTATTTCTTTCTTTCTTTCTTTATTTTTTTATGTATACATACATAATGTCAGAGCAACTCACAGGTGCAGGTTGTTAGCACAGAAACATGCATTGATCACTGGCAGGCAAAGAAGCTCATTGAGTTCATCCGGATGTTCCCTACCAATTTTAAGGCTCGACCAGTTTGGAATTGGAAGTCACGTAATTTTTTGTTCTTCTTTAGCTGTCACAGATTCATGGGATTGGTTTGTTCCGCCTTGTTGATTTTGAAACCAATGCGAACGGCTATTGATCAATATTGAGCGGTGCTGTAGTGTCTCTGAATGATCAGCAGAGCGCCTTGAGGTGAGTTCAGATGACTCTCAGATGATCATCGAAGTGATCTCACCGAGTGTTTCTGACTTGGCCTTAGACTGCCTTCGATGTTTTAGGTTGAAACTGCTTTCAGCTAAGAATTCATTGGAATTCAAAGTAAGATATACCAGTTTCCTTTGGGCGACTTGCACGCCAAGGATCAATCCATGATTGATCGAGCCCTTCAAAGGCTGAACCAGGATTCTGGTGCTTTGAGCCATGTCCTTGCCGCTGTTGATGTTGGTCCTTAGATTAAAGTTAATATATAATGGTCCCTGTATATACACCTATTATCACCTATATTATCACCCATTATCACCTATGATCACCTATTATCACCTATTGTTAATCATCATCAACCATCATTGACCATCACTGACCATATCTATCCCATCCCATCCTGCGCCAGGTGATCGAGGAAAGGGCTCCAGAAAGGATGCCCGTGGAGGTCATGGGGGATATGGTTATGACCGATCCATATGGATCCGTAGGTTTTGTCATTGAGTCATATAGTCATACAATGTCATACATCTATTGTATCCCCATATGAATCTATGAATATCTATGAATACCCAACAAAAACAAGGCACAACTGCTAACTCTTGATGAAATCGACTTTGTTGGATTGACTGAGATGCTGATGATACTGCTGTGGTCAAACCTTTGGAAGCTGGCGACAGCAGCTCTCTTGTCACCTCTGGTGCCCTAGGCCGCGAGCCTGCTCGAGACAGAGGCAGAAGAGACCGTAGCCGTAGCAGGGGCAGAAGAGAGGCCCCACCGCCTCATGGCTACCTGCCTCCAGGGCCGCTGGCTCAGTCACTCCGAAGATCTTTGCAGGAGTTGTGGTTCAGTTCTATCAGGCTTGGAATTCTTGTGTCCAAGTGGCAATCTTGTGTTCCTCCTTCAAGGGCTTTTCGAAGCTTTCAATCGGCCAAAATGAGAGTATGGAAGAACGCCTATATCATAAAAAAAGTTGACTATTCAATATTCGCGAGCTGGACCCACTGAGGGCACAATAATCATGCTAGACGCTTTCCTCGGCACAATTTCTTCTCACGACTCACGACCAATGAGGTACGGGCCACCTCCGGGCTATGCCCCACCCCCAGGCTATCCATATGGCCGGGGGCTCAGTGAAACTCCCCTGCCTCAAACTTCGACTTCTTTGGGCGATTGCAAGTATTCGAACAGGCTATCCAGTGCCACCGGGATATGGACAACCTCCACCTCAGCCAGGCACGCTGTGCTTGTATGGAAGTTTGAAGGAAAAGAAGGACAGCATACCCATGCCTGGGAAAAAAAGTTCAGAAACAAGGCGACCACGCACATTTTTTATCAGAGGTAGCAGCATAGCAGAACTTTTGTTTCGGGATCTGGCCCAGATTGAACAATTCTGCTTTGCCTTACCCTCCGCTCCGTTTGCTCAGCTTATCCGGTGCCGGCGTATGACTACTCCCAGCAGTATGCACCGCCGCCGCAGGTGGGGAAAGATGCCATGGGATGGGAGAAATGAACAGCTTGCACCTCCTGGTTTTATCGTTGTGTTTGTCGCTCGTGTTTGGTATTGCTGCAGTTTTTGATGATGGTCAATACAGATGGAATGCTTTCCAACATCCTTTGGGTTTGGAACCCATGTATTCTTGTCATTACTTTGATGATGAGCTAAGCATTCCATGTTGGCAAAGTATCCAATTTTGATCATACCCATTCTTTGCTGCGAACTTGCACCCACTGCCCTCAGAACAGTCTGGACAGGCTCCACCTGCGCAGCCAGCCGGCTACCCGCCGCCCGTGGGCTATCCGCCACCCGCTGGCTACAGATGCTCGTTTGCAAGACGTTGTTGATGCATTTAGGTAACAATTTGATGCCCTGGCTATGGTGCAGTTGCACCCGACAAGACTCTGCGAGGCTATCCGCCACCGGCAGGGTATCCTCCTCCTGGCTATGCGCCGCCACCAGCGGGGTATCTCATGCCACCCTGAGAGGAGTTTAGCTCATCGCAAGTCCCAAAGCTCAAGGATTGAAGATTGGCAAGATTCATGAATCTATCGAAAACGGCGCATTTTTTGCAGTTGGATTTCCTGAATATCCTGTGAAGCTGTTAAGCACTTCTTAAAGATGCCATGTTTGGGATTTGCGTTTGTGTCCACCTGCGGTAAAAAAAAACCAATATTTCTGGCACAGATCTGGCGGCAACACTGCAAGGTCAACTCTGGCCAGAATGGAAATGGCTGTTCGGCACCTTTCGTAGAATAGTAACTGAGTAACTAGTACATGCTATAGTATGGCTTTTTGTACAGTATCTACTACTTATCTACGTTCAAATGTTCGCAGTGAAAACCCATGGACCATGAAATCTGGAGCCAGTGATGGCGGGTAGCAGCTCGATCCTGATCCCGCAATGTTCTGCACCGGCAAAAGTGCGGCTGCCATTTTGAGACACCTGGGACAGCCTGGGACGGTTTATCAGATGATCGCAATAGATCTTAATAAGGTATTGGAATGTAATGGGCAATATAAGACAATTTCAAACATTTTTCACTTTGGTTCACGCCACGAGAGTCATTACAGGCGTGGATTTTGGGAACATTCGCGAATTACAAACGGAAAGCAGCAGAAGAGCTGGTGTAGGTAGGACCAACATGTGAGCTTGGGACGCAAGAGACAGGATCCGTCGCGCGATCTGCGCGGAAAGTCGCAAAAGGATTGAACCAAAAAACGGCTAAGGGCCTTGGCATAGGAGGTGGCTTTTGCGTCCATATTTGGCCAACGGAGCACGAGCAGACGAATGAAGACATTCGCTGGGACGTAGGGGTTTGCTGAAGCCCACGCAACCACCAGCATGAGGAGAACCTTGCTGCATCACACAACAAGCCAGTGTCCCTGGGTCCCTTTACTCTTTTACCAATGCGCCTTGTTGGAAAGTGTGTTGCCCAAAAATCTTAAAGGGGCCAAAGGTATCCAAAGGTGCAGGTACAAATGAGCTGACTTTGCAGAATTTAGTCCATGGTGTCACATTTCACCTGCCCAGAAGCTTGAAACGGATTTCTATAGTCACGAAACAGTCCACATGAGCTGCGCGTAGATCATCTCCTCGTGTGTTTGGGCGAAAAGTCTTGCCTGCCGTGACTCTTAAAAGAGGTGATCCATGGAACCCCCTGCTTCCCCCCATTATCCTCTGACCTTTTTCTTCAAGCTAAGTATCTATGCAGGAATGATCTCTTGAAGCCTCATTGAAACCTCTTCTGCCCCCATTTTTTTCCTGAAAGCTTAGGATGGGGTGTCACGGCAGGCATGACATCTCTGGTAAATGCGAGGGAGTTGCTGGTCTCCTGTGGCTAGATTGATCTAGATTGTCTCTCTACAGAAATGAGGCACGTTATTATGTTGAGGTGCTTGTATTATGTTGAGGTGCTTATACCATGACGCCCTGTGACCCATGTGTACCGCATGCTACATTCATTTGCTGTAGAGGGGGAACCTTTTTTTTGGGTACGCAATCTATTGAATTTCGGTGAAGACGCAGGAGACTAGCAACAAGTTTAGGTGTTCCACGGGATGAAGCAATGCAGGGATTTGTGGGGGAAGAGCCTTGAAATCCGAAAGAATGGGGGTTGATGGTTCATTCCATTTGTGGTCTTGCCCTTACATTCTGGATTCTGGGCTGTTGTTTTTGGTCTCCCGTGGTGTCCCGTGGGCCACTTGAGCCGCAAACTGGGGGCTTGAAATGGGGCTGCGGACTCCCGCAGTGTCCCGATTCAGAGAGCCGAGCGCTTTGTGAACGAAATTTCAGAACGATCAGATTCAGGAGAGAAACTTGTTCACATTTCGCAAGAAAGCCTCTGAGGACTCTGAGGACTCGACGTGAAAAGGCGGGCTCGCAGTGACATCCTGGAGCTGTTCAACCGAAGGTTCAGATCGCAGTTCATCGCAGAGGTCCAGTTTTCGGACTCGGCCTGCGCAGGAACCTTGCCATTCCCCGTGAATCTCGGCCATGGCACGTTTCTGATTGGTGAAATAATGATGGAGCACACTGGGTCATGATGTATAGGTCACATTAAGACTCATTAAATCTTTCCACCTTTAAGCCACAAAATGGAGGCTGCATTCCCTCCATTGGTTTCCCATGTCAGGCCCTGCCGCTGTCCGCGCCGAATCGAGCTGCCAAGATGCCCGCCGTGAGGTTGGATTCCAGGAGAGTAGCAATGGACCCACATGGTCATTTGAAGTAGGAGGCTCTACCTATGGAAGTTCATTGAAAGGCAAGGAAGTCATCAGGATCCCAAAGCTGGGTACCCTGAGCTACGCCGAGTCAAGACAGTCAAGACAGCTTGGTGTTTAGGGTCGTGCCCCGCAGAGTCATCTACAGTCTTTGTTGAGAGGAAATAGCTCAGGGAGTATGGGACAAGATACCTGAGTCACTAGCGCAGTTTGGCTCACCAGCTGTGAGACGAACACAGGCAGAATGAAATCAATGGATGGATAGAACAAATCTGATTTCTTGCAAGCACCAACAGTCTTAATGCACTCAGCACTCTAGTCCGCACAGACTTCCAACCAACTGAGCGCACTCAGATTCCTGCAGCTTGATTGATGCAATACATCTACTGCTTCATCGGTAGCTGCACGTCCGAAAAGACACCTGACGCTGAAGGAATTTTCGTGCTGTTTCTGAGAAAAGCCTCATTGATTGCCTACCATGTCGTACAAAGGCAACAAGAAATGGCCGGGAATGGCAGGGCTCTTTGGTACAGTGACAGGAGATCTGCACATGGCATGACATTGATTGCAAAAAGTTTGCTCACTCCATACCGTGGTGATGGCTAGTCTTTATACCGAATTGGCACTGCAAGAAGATTGTGATAGCAATGATTGTTGATGCAGTCTGAAAGGTCATAGGAACAGGATGCATTGTATTGGCTGAGGTCACATCTGTTCGAGACAGAAAGGCCGAGAAAGACGAGAAGGAGAAGCTGCTGATACTTGGTATCATTTATTTTACATTGTTAATCTTTTCATTTCCAAGTCAATTACTTCAGGTCACCATCACTTGCAATCTCCCAAGGAAAAGGAAAAAAGACGAAGAGGAACGAGAAAAGGCACAGGGTAGGAAGCGGTGCTAACCCAATAGTAATGGGTTGCCCTGCGGAACTTAGATGTTTCACAACAGGCTTCTGTGCAATTTGGGTTTGTCCGAAAATGGGATACCCACTAATTCAGTGTATTATCATCATTTTAGAAATCCCATTCGTTTCAGTTACCTTTGAAGGCATGCTCTTAGGATATTCCAATCAGGTGTGGACATAATATCCACTCGAAGCATCAGAGGCTTTGTGCAAAAGCCAAGAGGAGGTGGCCCGTTTTCTGGAGAACAAGGGGAAGTTCCCATCTCAAGACTTTTTGAGCTTTTTGTGCGAGCAAATGGAAACAAAATGTTAACTTTGCAAGCAACACGTTGAAGTTGCGGATCAACTTTTGAAGGGAGACATGGGACCGTACAGACCAAGGTATCCGGAGGAGTACAAACCGCCAATTCGAGAGAAGGAACCCAGGCATTCGCGGTGTGGGCATGAGGGTGTCTCAAGAATAGGTGTTTGATAGGTGGGTATAGGCACAAAAATTAGATGCTATATCGAAATCTGTGGGTCCAATGGGTTTCTCCATTTGGGTTTGTCTGAAATTAGAGTATCCTGAAATGGAGGTTTCCGAAGTCATGGGTACCCCTAAATCATCGAATTTTAAATAGGATTTTCCATTTTGAACCATCCAGCTATATTGGGATACCTCTATTTCTGGAACCCCAAATCCACTGGTTAACAATACATTTCCCCGCTTTTGACCCAGCTTTTGTCCTGTTGCCCAGGCGTAAGCACAGCCCTGAACGCTCCCGGCGCCGCTCTCGAGAGAAGAGTCAGGCGAAGCTTGATGCGGCTTCTGTCCCAGGAAGATTTTGTGACAAGGTCTTGATTTTGATGCCGTTTTTATAATAGCTATTTAAGTGGATTTAACAATCAACAATGGGAATAATGGGGATATATTACTTGGATAAAATTACAATGACCTCACTGCGACGTCACTGGAATGATTATTAGTCGAGGTTATCTCAAAACTCTTTATTTCAGGTTCGTGAATTATTAAGTGTAAATCACCCAGATATCGTTTCAGAGATCGAAGATATCATAATATCCTTCTATGATATTTGAGGTTCAGGATGGCTTGGGCTTTTCGAGAAGTCGAAAACCAAGGTTTCCAACTGCTGTTGAACTAGAGATGGTTCCAACAGTGCCACAGTTCCAAGCGCAGCTTGCAGGATCGACGCTATGCTAAAGAAAGGTGTGGTCGGTGGGAGCAAAGTGAAGTGGAACTGGTAGGTTCGAGGGGCATCGCCCGTCTCCCTGAAATGATTAGTTAGTACTTCCGAGCATTGAGGATGATGGGCACATTTACAGGCTTACAGGACACCTCCCTGAAACCATGGTTTATCATGGTTTATCCATGTTTCTCCTCCATATTTGGGTGTTAAACCTGTTAAACCTGCTAAACCTGTCAATGGTTTCCCCCAATCCATTGACAGGTCGCGCACGCCCCAGAAGAGTCGCTCTCCACCTGTGAGCCGACGATCTGAAGAGGAGGGGCGCGGAACATCTTGGAATCTAAAACCTGTCGTAGATTGCTTGGATATCTTAGTTTATTATGGTATATGATCAGTATATTGGTATATCACTGATAATTCCTGGAATTTCAACTTGCCTTGATATCAGCTGGAGGTCAAGTGCAAATGCTGAGAACAGCTAAGAATAGCTATCTTGGCTATGCTGAGAAGGGCACGCTGTTTCCAAAGATGACAGATCCTGCAGGCACCCCGGCGGCCTGAGTCGAGTCGTGGAGCTCGAAGGCGATTTGAGGAAGCGCTCAGAGAAGAGGAATGGGAAGCAGGAGCAGAACCGCGTCCGGCTGCGTCCAGGTTTCGGTTAACTGGTTTTGGTATGGGGAAAAGGCCAGAATCCCATGGTTTTTGCAATGTTTACAACCTCATGTTTCCCTATTGAATGGCTACTGTAGTACCACATTCTCAGACACATGCATTTTGTTCATGTGTGCTTCCATTAGGAAAATTGGAATCAGCACCAGCTGGGTGTAGTGCGTGATTTGGGCTTCTTGCAGTTGCAAGTGCTGACCTTGAACATGTTGGCTTCACCTATGCTCTCTTTATTTCACCTTCCTGCTTGAAAGCATCGTTGCAGGTTCCTTTACTAGTGCAGGTTCTTCCCTGACCTTTTGGTTGGTATGTGTGGGGTCTCTTTACAAGCAAGAGACGCAGTTTACACGAGAAAGGTTGATAATGCGATAGGTACAAGTGTGTCAACCGGGGAAACAGCCAGTCGATAGCGCCCCAATGATTGCACATGTATCCTACTAATCCGGTTCCCGTAGATTAAATTTTTCCATCCAGAAACCGTGGGTTAGTAGTACTGTATGTGATTTGCTCATTGTGGGGTTGCATAACATGGGGGTCTTAACATGTATGAACCAGATATGTTTGATGCTTCCACCATGGTAAAACCCCATTGCCAGGCGGGACTTCCGAGAGATACTCCGAGCGCCCCGCGGTGCCTTGGCATGATTTCAATGGAGAATTTGAGATCAGCTATCGATAACTAGGGTACTGCAACTATTGTAACTTTGGTACTATTGATGATCAATTATTATAGTATATTATAGTATATTATAGTTACATATGTTCCCATCATTGTCCATTTCTTGATTATTCATGATCAACATTGATCAACTAGTTATAGATTATTTACGTCACATTTTCCCTGCGCTGTGGCGCTTCAAGGCTGCGGCTGTGAGTTCCTTCGAGCCAGAGGAGACCGGAGGTTGGGTCTCCTCAGCATCGGGAAAGCCGTGGCCTCGGAGTTGACGGAGTTGATTTTTCTGATGTATTATAATCATGTTGATCAATTGATTGTTAATAATCAAATAATGCATTTATATGCATTTCTGCATTTTTCGATTTGACACATCATGACACATCCCAGATGTCTGGCTAAGGGAGGATGCAGGCGGCTGGGTGGTCTTGGAGGAGGCAACCGAGTACGAGGCGCAGAAGCGTCAAGCTGCGCAAGAGAAGAAGAAACGCAACGAGGACCGGAGCTGTGAAAGTCACGTTGATCCTTTGGTTATCAAACATGGCAAGGGAAAATCCGCATGTTACCCATGAAATAGGATCATAGGACAGTTCCGATGGTTTGTGTCTTGATTATGACAGACACTTTTAGGAATTATTTTGAAATTCTAGATTCTGCAATCATGAGGAAGAGAAGAGAAGAAAGGCAAAGCTCGCCAATGCATTTGCCTTTGGCAATGAAGATGATGATGACAAGAGGGAGCAGGCTGGATTTCCGTTTGGTCTTGGCACTGTTGGTCTTTTTGCTGTAGCCCAAGAGTAGCCCCTGGGGGCGCCCCCAGGAACGCATCGCTGCTGCGAAGCAAGCTGTCGCTTGGCGTGGTGACCGTGTGGATTGGATTCCATTGGATTCCCAAATTTGCCAAGTTCGTACTGATGAAATAATGGTTCAATAATGGTTAATATTGGTTAATAATGGTTCAAGCATTCAAGCACACCCCAGAGTCCAACTGGATCCAAAATGGACCAAACCTCTTGAGGCTGACCAGTGGAAGGAGGAGATCAGATCCCGAGTCCGTCCAAAACAGGCAGATGTCCAGGGAACGCGACCGCGCATTGTGGGATCCCTAGTGCCCAGAATTCTGATTGCAGATCCAAACCGCGTTGAAATTCTTCCCAAAATCACCAGTATCAAGGTATCCATAGTATAGTTGATCATAGTTGATCTACTTTTGGGATTTTTTGGGTACTTTTGGGGATAAATGGAAGAACATGTACCATGGCATGATTTGAGTTGAGGAGTCCTTACGGCATTTCCCATGAAATCCCCCAAGTGGTACGATTGGGGTCACCGGGGTCACCTGGCTCCAATAAGGACATGTACACCGCGTTGAAAATGATCGCAGATTTCAAGCGAAGCTGCAACGGCAAAGCGAAGCCGATGCCTCCGGAGATTGCCACTTGGCGGAAGGCTGAGCCGGTTTCAGCCAGGGTGGAGGTCAGCCCATGACCACCGGGTCAGGTAGTGGAACAATATAACAAATGACACTAGAATCAGCAGAAGAATCGAAGAGTTAGAAGTAAAAAAAAATGGATTTCTGTGGAGCCATGTGTGAATTCAGGTAGAAGCAACAGCCCCTCAGCTGCAAACTGGCCGTAGCATGATCACTAGTCCAGTTGCTGAAGCAACAAAAAGAGGGGAGAGAAAGAGCAATCATGCTGCCCTCAAATCTCTGCAGTCCTCTAGCCGGCTATCATGTGAAAATCGCAAACTGGGCTCATCACATCCTTTCACACGAACGAAGAAGCAGATGCTGTGAAACGAAACGGACATGATACCATGATGCAGTGATGCAGTGATGGCTGGGCAGTGGACATGATGGCAAATGTGACGCTGAGGCGATTGTCACTGGTGCTCCAATAACCCCAATGTCTTAAGGGCAGCAACTCCGGACATGCAGTGGTGTGATTTGGCACCAGCCACATACATCGAAAGAATCCTACAATGGCTGTTTCAAATCGTCTGCATGTTGAAACTTCATTGAGATGCTGCTGGGATTCCACTGTCATGCCAGCTAACAGTTGGCAGTTTGATGGCTGAAGTGTCAGTGAACCAATCCTGCCCCGGTTGCATATCATATCCAACCAGTGGAACACCTTGCATCCTGATCAGCGTCAAGACCCCAAAGCCTCCAGCAGACACAGATCAGCCAAGTCAGCAGATGTCTCACTCCGGCCACCACGTGCATCAAGGATTCACGTGGGAAAACATGCCCATCACGCCCCACAAATGATGTTTCCGTCGTGGATTGGTGTTTATCAGATTATTAGATTTTGACTACGGGGTGCACATTTGAAAGCTTCTGGCCACCTATCCAACAATCCAATCAGATCTATGCGATCGGCGGTTGCTGGGAAGCAAAATTGTGGCAAGCCGGGGTTTGTGAAGCTCACCTGCAAAACGCGGCAAGAGAAGACGCAAAAAAAACTCGTTTGAGAGCTGGGAAACGGAGCTGAAGAGACCAGTTTTGATTGACAGTCCCTTCAAATCATTTTTTTGGGAATTAATCCCGTCGTATTCCGATGCTTTCGCACAAAGCCTCAAGGGCGGTGTCCCAACTTCAGTGAAAGGTCTGTGCTTTATTTGCCTCTCTACCACTTTGACCTCCATGTCAGAACCACGGACAGGCAGCTAAATATTGATTGATCCCGATCCGATTTCAATCCAGTTTCTAATCCCATTTCCCTCATCCATCCTTCAAAATTTCACCGAAGATTTGGACATCTAATGATTCAGGCCCCCCAAAAAAATACTGCTAAGCCTGCCAGGCAGAAGATCTTGGAGCGGCTGAGACTGCAGGCCGCTGCTCCGGCGCCCGCTGCGCCCAACCCGCTGGCGCTGGCGGTGCCATCGGAGGGCCCACCAGCACCGCCAGTGCCGCCGACGCCGGACGAACGCATGGAGCAGCTGAAGGTGGGATCTGGAACGTTCGTCTATCCCAGAATTCCCAGGACCATCCAGCACCGATATGAAGGGTTCCCATCCATGGGTGGGTGCCCCCAAATGATCCGAATTTAGATCATTTTAGTACTGAACCCATGGTTTTGGGGATTCACCAGTTTAAGAAACCCCCCAGCTGGGTAAATTAAGGGATCAGATTGGTATATTACAGATTATTACAGATGTACTCCAAGGGATATCCGTAATGTGATGGTTTTCCTGTTGTGGGAACACGTCACTCTGAGTCCATGACACCGTTCCTTGTGCCACGATGCAGAAGCATCAAACCAAATGCACAGTATCGTGAATCGGAACGTTTCTTCAGCCTTTCCAAATGAATGCAGAAGGAAAAAACAGAGGTGAGTGGTGTCGTCTACAGTTTCGAGTTCATTCCCATGGCATTTTTCGCAATTAGCCATGTTTTTTTTCGCAATCGAA
>Ga0126342_10005399_pt1:5000-22267 | contig 22267 bp, 15 predicted proteins | sample Cyp1metagenome_FD_92528 | JGI IMG/M metagenome (GOLD analysis project Ga0126342, IMG submission 92528) | Coral microbial communities from Lord Howe Island, Old Settlement Bay, Australia - Cyphastrea 1 metagenome | ecosystem: Host-associated > Invertebrates > Cnidaria > Coral ...
ATATTTGGGTGTGTCTGCTGGGGAGTGACCCATCAAATATATGGCAATTTCAATAGGGAACACTAGATTTTGGGGCGCAACATCCAATTTTCAGACAAACCCATACAGGATGTTATAAACCAGTTGTATATGGTAGAACCCAAATGAGATATACCGCAGCAATACAAACCTGTTGTTTTTTTTCCATAAACAGCGCCAGTTAATCCAGTTGGTGTATACACCCATCTCACTGGGGTGGCACCAAAATCATCCGCAAGAATGAGAAACAAATGGCTTTGGGGTACCACAACTTTAGGAACCCCCAAAATAGGGCCTTATCATCATCTTACCTATCAAGTTTGTTTTGTTTCTTTTGCGGCCTACCATGAACCAGAAACATCAAAAGCACGAAAATGCTTGGGGCATTTGAACATGTTCACCAGTAAGCCGTTGACATTGATGAACCAACAACAAGGACTTACTGTATCGTAGAGACCCAGTTGACTCCTGCTGGTGATGAGAATCAGCCCTGTGATGTGGGTATTTGTTCGTATACACACATCGATGTACACCACATGTATATAATTGTATACACATATATCATCTACATATATGTACATATATATATGTATATCATATATAGTTATCACATAGTATACATAGACAGAGACACATAGTATACATATGATATTCATTCCGCAACCGACCGAGGTTTAGGGAACATCTTTCGGCTGCAGCACAAGCGAGTGGAAGCGCAGGAGTTCTTGCGGCAAGCCTTTCGGATGCTCACCTGAGCTCGGCAGAAAAAACGTTACGATGTAGGGGCACCATATATATATAGCATATATAGCATATATAGTATATGTGTATGTATGTACATATTATATTACATTAGTTACATCGCATTGCATTGTATTGCATGGCATAACATTGCCATACCATACCATAACATACATAGAATACATGTACATACACAGCAACGCCCCAAGAAGATGCCGGAAAGTATGAAACCAGGATGATTATTTCCAGGTTTCCCACTTTTCGGGTGGTCACTACAAATGGGAGTATAAACGGGATATATTTGGGAATATATGAAGTGAGTGAAGATATAAGGAATGAAGATATAAGGTTGATCTGTCACCAACTTGATACGTTTTTTCGGGTTGTCTCAAAACATATCTTTGAACCCAAGTTATAGCAATTTTGATAACGACACTCTAATGGTAGGCCATTAGATTTTTGGGCACCATATGTTGTTAAAAATCGATGTCAAGACTCAAAATCCTGCAGATGAGATGGGCTGGTCATTTTCAGCATTTCTACCATTTTGATACCCCAACCATACATTTTGGACATTTTCATACCCCAACTTCGCGACTTTCCAGTTTTTTTGGGTCTTCATCAGCTGAGAGCGCTAAGGAAGACGCAGCGGAAGTATGGTGTGGATCATCCCAAAACCCTGGCTGCGCTGCTGGATTTCGCCTCCTTCACCAGCCCAGAGGAAGCGGAGCAGCTCTACACAGATGCGCTGAACCGCTGCGTGGCAGAACGGATTTGACCAAAGATTGGATACCCCAAAAGTCCAACAAAGGTGATTGAACTATGGCAATTTTGGGGGTATTCCAGGTATTCCACTTGGAGAGATTCAAAAAAGCAATGGATCTTGTTAGGCTTCTTCACAATCTCTGGGTTCTCACCTTCTCAATGGCAAATACGGCACTTGACGGCATATTTTTGATGACTAAGAAGCCCCTGTTTCAACGGTTCCGACTCACAGAACCGGCAGCATTCGTGGTTTCCGTTTGAGGTTTCCAGACTCAGCTGGGCGACAAGCACCCGGACACCATGCACTGCAAGATGCTGCTGGCTGAGACAAAGTTGTCGCTGGGAAATCGAACGGAGGCCAAGGAGGAGTTTGAAGATCTGTTTCTCGTCCTGGGGATTGCAGGATCATAAGGGACATCTGAGTGGATTTTATTGGAATATTAGTAATATTACTGTGTTTTCTCGCGAATTTTGGGAACTGAAAGTCACTTGGGAGATGGTCCAACTGCTGCACCAAGACTGAGCGGCTCGGGACCTTGTGATGCATGGCCGTCAACTTTCATAGATGAGCATGGCTCAACTCTTTCCACCACTAGATCGTTGCCCTCAAACTCTAAAAACATCCAATAAAATGATGGTTCCTATGGGTTCTATAGTTCAGAGATCGGTTCCTACAAACTTAAAATTGTTTCCTAACTGTTGTTCACATGCACATGCATTGTCCCAAGATAGGTCTAAAGATGTTCGAGTAGGTTCAAAGTGGTTCAGTACACTGTACACCCTCTCACCAAGCTTTCACATTTTAGGCTTCGTGCACACGGCTAGTGTTTGTAACCCTGATTTTTCGCATACGATGATCCAGGGAGGAGGTAATTCAGGAGAGATGCAACCACCAGGATTGGGTATACGTCGACTGGCCATTCTCTGCCGGTTGAGGTTTGAAACCATCAAGAAGCAACTTGGAGCGTCTCATCCCAAGACGCTCCAGGCACATCGCGGCCTGTTGCTGGCACTCAGCGGCCCGGTGACGTCTGGCTGGGATAGATGCATCATATAGTCATATAGGTGTACACATACACAGATAATATGTATATAGATGGATGGGATGGGATGGGATGGATAGCTAGATCTACGACTTTGGAAGGTCCAAAGTGCCAAACTGAGCGGCCCAGTTCTGGATCTCAGGTGAAGACGGCCACATCTGTGCGGCCATGAAGCGCTTCGGGGCGGAAGGCGCTGGACGCGGTCCCGGTGCAGGCCGGGGAACATGGCAATTTGTAATGAGCGAGATGGATGATCATAGATTTTGGGCTACTCTATTTTTAAATATGTAGATATCAGATATCTTTTTTGAGAAGACCATGTGTATATATATATATAATATTATATATATATAAAATGTTTCTGATTGGTTTGTTATTGGTAAACTACCAGTTGATATGCTCGGATGATGGGATATGGGTATTAATGTGGTAAAACTGTAACACCCAACGCCATACAGGGGTTATTAGACACCAAAATCAAATGGGTTTGTCATAGCTTTGGTTGCCACAGGGAACTTCATTTCAAAAACAACACAGATCACACGTTCAAAGCTTGGGATTCATACTTGTTCCAAGGGTCTTGGCCACATATTTCAACATTTCAATCCTTTTTTCCCAAATGGTCGAGATCTACAGAAAAAATACGACTGGGATTTGCGGTGCCAGATCTCCAAGATGATCTCCGGGGAATCCATTGCTGCGCGCCAAGGCACTTACATTCTACTGGAGATCCTGTTCCATTTCAGCTTACGCTGCGGTGTCTTGGGAGTGTAGCTTGGCGGCTTGGCGCTGCGGCTCTCAGCTAGCGAAGCGTCCGGTTGGATCATTGGATCACAGGAACAGGCGGTGGATGTTGAGATGGGAATGGATCGTAATGATGTTGTGGTGATCTTCTGCGATTTCTTCACAGGTAACATCCACACTTTGGTAGAGTCTTGCAGGCCTTCGCTCCTGGGTTCCTCAATTTGAAGAAATATAGGTTTTAATGCTCTTGAAGGAATATGTATGGCTATGCCGTTATGCCTGAACAAATTGGCAACCAATGGACCTGCAAAGTCATTTTCGATGTTGAACTACCCATTGGGTTGATCATTTTGAGCTGTACCCAACAAAAAGACCAGACGTGTTCTGTATCCTAACGCAGCTTTGCACCTGCACCGTGACGAGCAAAACGGGATGCTGTGACCGAAAAGCTCCCAGCCATAAGGAACCCACCCAATGAGGGTTTCTTAATGGCCTACTAAACACCCACAACCACAAAGGGCTGAATCGCCTTTTCTCAGGTCATTGCTGCTGTTCTTGGGCCTGTACCTGTACTCCCCCTTCTTCCTGGCAAGTTGGCTGCCACTTGGCGAGTTCAGGGGATGGCCTTGTGGAGATGCCATGAATCACCTGCCAACTGGCCAGGTGGGATCAGGAGATTTCCAGTGCCGTGTGGCTGCTGTTGGTTGGCTCCCAGCTGTGGTTGCTTCAACTGGTCCTTCTGCTGTGTCAGCTCATATCGCCCAATCGATGCCTGGTAGCATCATACGGGTCGTCTACTTCTTGTGGGAATATGAGCAGTTTGTTCTTGCTAGGACCTGCTAGGAAGTGATTGTCCACCCATGGACACTTGGCAGAGGTGCAGACAGTGCAGTTGGTTCCTCAGGAAGGGAGTTGCAAACTTTCCATGGCCTGCAAATCAATTTGGCCCTTCTACTTGCAAGCGTCTTGCTGGCATTTCGCCTGTGGCTCTTCCACTTTTCCTGGTTTCTGGTCACGGCGCCCTTGCACTCGCTCGACACTTGCCAAGACCCAGAAAGGGAGGAGCTAGAAGGTGTGAACCCCTGTAATCAACCAGAAGATATGGTCTTCAGATTGCAAAACCACGGCGCTGGGTCTTTGGTGCTTCCTCCCTGTGAATGCAACTGCATCTTTTCCTGCACAGGTACTCATTTGGCATGTGCACATCATTTCAGGAACTGCGGTGGCCATGTTGGCACGAACCGCCCGTACAGGCACATGAGTTGTATGTTTGCGCAAAATGGTCTGCGCGTGCTGTGCATTTCTCCTACGGCAACATTGGTAAGGCGGAGCTGGTCTTCCAGGACTTTTGGAGCTTCGAGATCTCCTTGCACCAGCTGCTGCTACCACCTGTTTGGGTATAAGGCGGCGATCTCTTTTTGAAGAGCTCTATGGCACAGTGGCGGGCGAGGGGCAAAGGCAACTCTAACCGCCAACGTCGCCGTCAAGAACCGGCGAGCGCTTCGGGCAGCGCTGATGGGAGCGCTCCTTCAGGCGACGCCGAGGACGACGGCACGGAGGGCTATGTGAATGAGACCGACGAGGGTGGCACAGGAAGTGGAGAGCAAAGGTGGCAAGAAGACTGGTGGGGATCTCAAGATGGCTGGAAGGGTCATGGTTGGAGCTGGTGGCATGAGCACAATGATGGGTGGAATAGCCATAGTCAAACATGGGATGATGATGGATGGCAGAGACGCAGAAGTAGCAACATGTCGTATGTAGACGAAACCACACTTGTCCAAGATGGCAAATGGCAGGGCCCTGTGAGTTCAAGCACAGGTAGCACCCGTGGTGAAGCAGCCGCAGGAGAAGAAGGTGGCCGACATGGTGGCAGAACTGGGGAGAAGCTGGTCATCCCCGAGTTTAGTGGAGAAGGTTCAGAAGCTGAACTTGGAAAGAGCGCAAGAAGTTATCTTCGAAAGGTGACTGCATGGTTGAAGTGTACAAGGATGCCGGAGCGTGAAAGACCGGTAGCATTGTACACACACCTCACAGGCAAAGCCTGGATCTTCGCGGAGGAGCTGGACGTGGACCGACTAGCTGATGAGGGCGGCATAGACTATTTCCAAAATTGGATCAGGGTCAGGTTCATGGAGATGGAGGTCGCCAAGATCTCATCAGTCATGGGTGATCTGTTCAGGCGATGCCGCAAAAAGCCTGAACAGAGCGTCCGAGACTTCAACGTGGAGTTCGAGAGGCTGATGTTGCATCTGAGAGAATTGGAATGCGACTTGCCGGCAGTTGTCAAAGCATGGCTGTACCTTGACAAGCTGAAGATCAGCGAGGGCGAAGAACTCTCGCTCTTATCGAGCGTGCAGAACAAGTACGATGTGAAGCTGCTGCAGCAAGCCGCGATCTTGCATGATCGTGGGTCAAAGAGGACTTGGGATCGAAATTGACCAAGGTGGAGCTCTACGGCAACTAGCAACCCAAGCACGGCAAAGACAGTACATGTCACTAGCCATGCTGAGGCCTCCTCAGGTGAAGACATGGATCACCTGGAGGAAGAGCCCTCAGACTCGGAGCTGGTGGCGGAGGACGTGGCCGAGCACTACCACAGTGCCTTCATTGCCTTTCAGGACGCAAAGTCAAGATACAGAGAGGCCATGAAAGGCAGGGGTGTTGATCCCGCTGAGCTGAAGAAACGGAGCGAGGAAAGACTGAAGGTGGCAAAGGCAAAAAGCTTTTGTGCAGCATGCAAGCGTCGGGGACATTGGCATCGTGATCCAGAATGTCCTCTGAGGGGGCGCACCATGGCGCAAAGCAGCAGCAGTGCCGGCCAGGGCTCAAAAGATGTGCAAGCATGTCACACCGTGCAGATGTGCTATATGGTGAGTGGGACGGCTGGCAACTGTGAGGTTGTGTATGACATCGCGATGAACTCTGAGCCCAAGGAGACCCTCCTCGAGCACGAGACATCTGGCCGGAAGGCCATGTTGGCCATCACGGATACGGCATGCACAAAGGCCGTAGCGGGACATGCTTGGTTTGAGAGCTATTGCAATGTGGCCGACAACATGGGATGGGAAGTAGAGCTGGTAGAAGAAGCTGACAAATTCAGGTTCGGTGCATCACGTGTGCACGAATCCCATTTCTCTGTTTGGGCACAGTTTGCAGTAGGAAAGCAACCATTCAAGGCGAAGATCGCCATTGTTCAGTGTGATGTGCCGCTTCTTTTCAGTAGGGCTGTTTTGGGCAAGCTTGGAATGACCTATCACATAGATGGCCAATGTGCTGACTTGAAAGCCTTCGGACTTTTTGGAGTAGGCCTCAAAGTGTCGCCTACTGGTCACCCGGCTTTTGATGTTTCCGATTTTCCAAATGACACCTCGTATGTGTCTGGCACGTGGTCTGTGGATTCCGAAGTTTGCCTGCCGATCTTGGATGCTGAGGCGCATCGAGCATACATGGCGCGTGCTGCAGTGGAGGGATCAAGTTCAATGTCGAGTCACTTCAAACATCTGTTTTTTCCAAAGAAGATTTCTATCGAGATTGAGAACGTTTTGAAAGCAGAAACTTTGTCGAAGGTGTCCTTCTTTACTTGGTGGAAAACGGCCAATCAGTCAAGGGATTTTTGGATTGAAACAGAAGACAGCCTGATTCGAGTTCATGTCGTTCCACGAAAACATCCTTTTGACCCATGTGCATGGAAGACTACAAATTCACCGCTTCGAGAAGATTTGATGCTGCAGTTGGGTGATGTCAGAACAACTGAAGCGATTCCATGCCATTCTGAGGGTCTGCAACTTTTTCATCATGTTGGAGCATGGAGGCAAGGTGAGGTTCAACATCAAGAGTCAGAGAATTTTGAGATCACCGGTTTTGAGCAACTTTGGATTGGCCGAAGCTGTTTTGCGAGACGGCAATCGAGTGACAAAGCCCCAAGCACCGATGCCAGTTCCATCTTCGTCGCTGCTGAACTCACCATGGAAGATGCGCCGCGACGAGCTTGTGGCCGAGCTGGAGAGCTACCAAGTGGCTGTGCACCCACGTTGGACAGTGCCAGAAGTCCGACAGACGGTGGTGGAGCAAAGAGCAATCAGATACCCGAAGGCAGCCTCAGACCCATGTGCAGGCCTGACGAAGATGAAGCTGGAGGAGCTAATTACCAAGGCCAGGGAGTTCAATGTGGTGTTGCCGGAGAAACCAACTCGCGGGGTCCTGATCAAGCTGATCAGGGACCAAGCACAACCGCCGGGGCAACATGTCATGACCTTCGGCAAGTACCGCAGCTGGCTGTATCAAGAGACACCCGAGGACTACATGAATTGGGCTGTGCGAGAAGTGCAGGCCAACCCGAACTCAGGGGCAGACCTGAGGATGTATGCCACTTGGGCAAAGATGGAGCTGGAACAACGCCGGGAAAGAGCCAAGAAGGGTGGCATCATCGCGGCAGTGGACGACCCGGAGGTGAAAGCGGTGGTGGAGCCGCCCGATGTGTCAGTGATGAGCTGGAGGTCTTCCATCTCGTCAGCAGCCCAAAGCAACAGGAAGTGGGCACCAGGGCGCGAGAAGAGGCACTTGCCGGGAGAGCAGGAGTTGGACGAGGTCCGTGCGATGATGCCCGAACTCACAGAGGAAGAGAAGAACGAGCTGCAGGAGCTGGAGACGAAAGTGGCATCGATTCGTCAGAAGTATCAGCTGCCGCCTCGTGGACCGGCTCAGTGATCAAGAATGTCAAGGCGTGGTGGTCTGGGGAGCGCTCGCATGGGCGCTCAGATGCAAGCGAGACGGAGTCCGAAGAGACCCCTGTGAATTCGGCAGAGATCGGGCATAGCAGTGAGGCAAAGTATAACATCCTCCCGGAAGAGGGTGCGACGATCGGGCTTGGCAGCGAGGCAAAGTATAACATCCTTCATGAAGAGGGTGCCACAGTCGGGCTCGGCAGTGAGGTAAACTATAAGGCGGATGTCAAGAATGTCATGGTTTTGGAGGTTGAGCATGAGAGCGACTGTGATCTCGGTGAAGGTCAGCACGGTGGTATGATCCCCAGGCAGAAGGCCGTGGAGGGCATGCGACGGAGAAGGTTGGAGAAGAAGCCTTTGAGGAGAAAGCTCAAGGCCATGACAAAGAAGGTGCAACAAGTTCTCATTGCCAGTGCGTTTGTGGTGGCAAGCATGGCAAATGAGTTGGTAGTCGAGCCGGGCATGGACTTGATGGAGTGCTTTGCACCGCAGCTGCTGCATGGCAAGTGTGAACCACCGGCGCTCCTGGAAGTCTTTGCTGGAAGCGCGGTCTTGAGCAACACTTTTGCGCAAGGAAGACGTGGTGTGGTGCGACCTGTGGACATCATCTATGGTGACAATCTCCGAGATGCGGAGACCAGGCAGCAGCTCTATGAGACCATAGACAAGGAGAAACCAAGGCTGGTGTGGGTGGCACCCCCGTGCACGGAGTGGTGCGGGTTTTCCCGCCTCAACCACACAAAACAAGAGAGGCGAAGACGTCGGAAAAAGGAGAAGGTTTTCCTGGAGATGATCAATGAGATCATGATACTCCAGCTTGGTGGTCGCCGTGATGTGATCGTGGAGAACCCTATGACAAGTGACATCTGGCGTGACCCTTTGTTGGCCAGATGGTGTGAAGACCCTAGCATGTCCTTTTTCCGAACAGATCTATGCCAATTCGGGTTGAGATCAATAGATGGGAAAGAACTTCTCAGGAAGCCTCTCAAACTTTTGGCTTCAAACCCCATCTACGAAAAGGTCTTGGCAGTCAAGTGTGATGACCAACGCGAACACAAAGTAGTACAAGGGCAAGAGACGTCACACTCTGCCGGCTATCCCCTTGATTTTGCCAAAGCGGTGATGCGAGCGGAAATGGAAGTCCGCAAGATTGGCATCAACGAGATCTTGACCGCCGAGAACGAAGAGGATGAGATTGAGAAGATCCTCAACTCCCTTGGAGATGACCCAATTCCCAGCGGTGCTGGGGACATTTCCTTCCGTGGCGCCGTGAGCGCTCCTGTTGCAGGCGCCCTGAAACGTCTGCACCAAAATCTGGGCCATCCACCGATGCGAGAACTTGTGCGTCACTTACGACTTGGTGGAGCTTCCCATGACATGATTGAGGGTGCCGAGAAACTGGTGTGCAAAACCTGCGCTCAATGCTCCCAACCGAAACCGCACAAGGTGGCCAAACCAGCTGCTCTTTTGGACTTCAATGAGGCTGTGGCCATTGACATCCTGTTCTTCGACACCATGGAGTCGACGGGCAAAATGGGCTTGAACATGGTGGACTTAGCATCAACATACTAAGTCGTGGTGCCCATCGAAGACAGGAAGTCTGACACAGTGGCTCAGGCCTTCTACCGCCATTGGATTTCTTGGGCGGGTGTTCCTGGAAAACTGGTTTTGGACTTAGACACCAGTTTCCAGGACAGTTTTTGGGAGCTCACTTCTGATCACAGCATCTCCATGAAGGCAGCCGCTGGTCAAGCACATTGGCAAAATGGGATAGCTGAGAGATTCGGTTCCACATGGAAGGACATTTGGAAGAAGGTCTGCATTGAACATTCCGTACGTGATGTGGACGTATGGGACGCAGCGTGCGCTGTGAATGATGCACGCAACACCTTGAGAAATCGCAGTGGATTTTCTCCGAAACAATGGGTCTTTGGGTCCAATGGCAAGTCCCTCGCACCGATGGAGGATGATGAAGATTGGAGCACTTTGAGCGCCATCACCACGGATGAGAAGATGGGCAGGAAACATACCCTTCGCCTAGCGGCTCGTGCAGCCCTTTTCCAAACGCAGAGTGTCGAGGCTGTCAAGAAGGCCTTGTCTCACAGGGCGAGGGTGAAGCCACGTGACTACAAGCCTGGTGACATGGTTTACATCTACAGAGCTGACCCATCTGGAAAGAAGACCAAGGCCAAATGGATCGGCCCAGCAACCATCATTGGGGCTGAGGGAAGCAACTACTGGGCAGCACGAGGTGGCCGATGTCTTCTTGCCGCAGCTGAACATTTGCGGCCTGCAGAACATGAAGAAGTATCTTTGGCCCTGCGCATCAAAGCAGCAATCAACGAGGTGAACCAAGCCTTGGACAAAGAGTTTGAGGAGGTGGCAGACACCCCTGCGAACATGGAGATTGAAGAGAACGAAGAGGTTCCCCTTTTGGAGCAAATTGAAGATCAGCCCATGACCTCTCACGATGGAGGGGAAAGAAGGAGAAAAGCGGAAGCGATTGAGACTCAGCACAAGAAGCTGGTGAAGCAGGCAAGAATCCTGGACGATGTGCCAGCATCCATCAAAAGGTCTGTGGCACAGTCATCTACGCCACAGCCGCAGTTCTTTGTGAAGAAGCACATGACAGGAGAAGCACTAGAAAAGGCTTTGGACAAAGAACTGCCTTGGAGCCTCATACCAGCTGAAGAGAAGAAACTTTATCAAGAGGCTGAAATGAAACAGTGGAAGGAGCACATGGACTTTGGTGCTGTCCGTCCACTGAGCCTTGCTGAATCTCAGGAGGTGGAACAAAAGATTGGGCGAGAAAGAATTCTTCCCGCCAGATTCCTCTATAGAGACAAAAATCGAGCCAAGAGACGTTTGGACCCTAGCATACCATGTAAGCCAAAAGCAAGGCTTTGTGTTGGAGGGCAACGTGATCCTGATCTCGGAAATATGGAGCTCAATGTGGATGCTCCTACCGCGAGCCGACATGGAGTGCTACTTGGACTTTTGCTGGCACTAGCTCGTGGTTGGCTCATTTCTGTGGGGGACATCAGGGCTGCCTTCCTCAATGGCGTCACAGCCCCTCGAGGTTTGTTCTTCAGGCAGCCTGCTCGAGGGATCCCAACTCTTCAACAAGGCCAAATCATTGAGATTGTGAAAGGTGTGTTTGGTCTAGCAACATCCCCGAAGTTGTGGTGGCTGAAATTGTCTTCAGACCTTCTCTCTACAGTATTGGAAGATGGTAGTGATCGATATGTAGTCAAGCAGAATGACATCGATCCATGCGCTTTTCAAATCATATGTGAACAAGATCAACGAGTGGCAGGAATGATCTTCACGCATGTCGATGACCTGCTTGTAATGGCTGAGGCGACAATCCACACAAAGCTCAAAGAGGCCCTAGCGAACAAGTTCCCCATTGATGAGTGGGACAGTGACGAGTTTGAGTACGTTGGGTGTGAGTATAAGGTGAACAAGGAGTGCATCAAAATCACCCAATCAGGGTATGCTCAGACTCGGGTCGAAAAGATCAAGATCCCGAGTGGCGCAAAAGATGAGGATGAAGCGGACGCTGACCTGGTGGCCAGAAATCGCAGCTCAGTCGGAGCATTGTCGTGGCTGGCAAAGCAAACAAGGCCAGATTTGCAATTCTCTGTGGCGCAAGCACAACGCGCTCAGAACCGTCCCACCATTGGAGACATCAAGCAGACCAACAAGATTGTGGAGCTGGCTAAGAAACATCAAGACCAAGGGATCACGCTGCGCAAGATGCCTGAAGAGAACATCTCTATATTTGCTTTTCACGACGCGGCTTGGGGAAATGTTCATGCCGATCAAGTGCCGGACGTGGATCCTTCTTGGGAAGGGGAGCACTCGATGGGTTCTCAGCTTGGTTCTCTTGTGATGGTAGGAGATCGAGACTGTCTTTCGAATCGAGACGGGGCAGCATGCATAATCGATTGGAGGAGCAAAGCTGCAACTCGCGTATGCAGATCTACATTTGCTGGCGAGACGATGGCATGTGGCGATGCTTTAGAAACTGCTCTGTATCTTCGTGGAATCTTGATTTCTTTCATGAAGGGCAATATCGTCAAGGAGAACTTGGCAGGACAGCTTGTGCCGCTGCATCTTTTTACCGACTGCAAGTCATTGTATGACCATTTGCACCGAGAAGGCGTGCCGAGACCCCCCTCAGAGAAGAGGCTAGCAATTGAGCTGGCTGCTATCCGCCAGACGCTCACGAATGAGGGGCGACATCAGTGGAAAGCGCTCTATGGCGAAGGCGAAGTGCGACCTGAGAGGCCTTTGAAACCACCAATTCATTGGCTGCCAACTGACAAACAGTGGGCAGATGTGCTAACCAAGAAAATGGGAAGCACGGTGTGGTGGCAAAATTTAGGTGAAGCACTGCACAGGTTTCCACTGATGATGCCTAAGCAATCTCCAAACACAGGAGACGCCGGATCAGTGTGAATGCAACTGCATCTTTTCCTGCACAGGTACTCATTTGGCATGCGCACATCATTTCAGGAACTGCGGTGGCCATGTTGGCACGAACCGCCCGTACAGGCACATGAGTTGTATGTTTGCGCAAAATGGTCTGCGCGTGCTGTGCATTTCTCCTACGGCAACACTCCCAGTTCTTTTCGGATTCGTTGTTCATCGGAGGTCACACTCACATTCCTGTGGAATATGATGCATTTGCTACATGATTAAGAAGCCCATCAAGCAACCAACTATGGATGATCAAGACGCCCATCAACCTACCGCATATTCATTCGATTTCACACCGACTATCGATGATCACAGGAACCCACCAAGCAACCAAGTAAGGATGATCAAGAGAACCATCAAAAAAAAACCATCCAGCACCAGTTTTCTGATTGACACCTCTAGGAGCTGCTGTGGCTAATCACTTGGCTGCGTCGTCGCAACCGCCATGTGACGGAGAGTTCTAGGGAGCAATTCACGGCAGTTCTGGCGTCGCTGGAACGAACGGCAGCCTGGTTTTTCGTGTCTCCCTGTGTTTTCTTCGGATCAAAACCAAGGGATTTTGGGATTTTGGAGCGAAACTCTGCTAGGAAACTCTGCAGTTCCTGGAATTTATTGGGAAAATTGAGATCATTCTGGATGGACATATTATATCATTTTGTGCTAAAATATCCTAAACTGGCTTCAGCATCTGAGAAACTTTGTTGTTTTGCCTGGGTCTTTGATTTGGACCAAAATACCGACATATTTGTGAGATACATCCCGAAAATCGAGTTGAATGAGGATGGCCACCTGCGAAAAGTATGAAAGGCTATGGCGGCTATGTTGCCAAGTTGACTGGAACGATTTGGACCACCCGAATGCGCTTTTTTAGCCCTTTAGAACACAGTTTGCCCTGGCTGGCCAAGCAAGGAGTAAAAATGAACCTTACTGCTTCAGCACTGGCCGGAAAATCCATTGCAACAGGGGGCCCGAGGTTTGCTGGATACCACTGGACCACTCGGTGTTTTTTGTGGCTGAGGTCTTCATCACATCTTGTGCTGCGCGCGCGGAGTTTGCATATCTTCCTGCAACTTGGCCTCGTTGGAGCTGTAAGGGCAGGTCCATAAACCATCGTTTTTGAAGCAACTGAGCAACTAATGACATTTTTCACTTCTACACTTTCGCAGAGTTGAAACTGGTGATGCAAGTTCTCTCTAACCAGGCAACCACTATCTGTGCCATTAACAGACTGACTTTTTGGCGCCTTTCTCCCCTAAGTACTCCTTGAGCATGAGCCTTTTTTTCTGTTTGGTTCCGTTGTTACGTCATGCCGAGTCATGCCCACAACCAGCACCAATCTTGTTTCCTCCGCTTCTCCTTCGCCAAATTCGTCACCAACTTTGGCCGCGAGTTGCCAGTGAAGACTTGGAAGATCCCTTCCTGAGTTTTCGTGGGAGCATCCCCAACCCTTCATGAAACCATCCCTAACCCTCCCTAACCCTCCCTAACCAGGAAATTCGGAAGATCCCAGTCTTCGCGATTTGCATCCTCCTCCTCTCCGCTCGTTTGCTGCGGAGCCTCATTGAGTGCTGCTTCCGGGGCTGCCGCCCTGGGCTCGGCTGCACATGTGCCCTGGCGACGCCGAGCCGTTGGGGATTCATCTTAGATTTTTTTGCAGAGGTTCCACTGGTTCCATTCCAAGAATGTTTGGTGAATAATGGTGAATATTCATGTATATGATGTATATTTCTATACAGTACTGTATATATGAAATTGTATTTTAGACGATGTGAAAATTGGATGTTCGAATAATATGAGCAGAATAACATCCGTATTTTATGTTATAGACACTTGGTTTCCTGTGAAGGTTCTCTTAGACCAATCCAACATTTCATGGGTGCAGATCTTTGATGACTCTGACTATGAAAGGGACACACATTTTGTTGAAATCAAGCCCTGGCAGATTGCGTCAGAACAGTTGAATCTTCGATCTCTTCCAGGGTCCGATTTTCCCCAATTTAAGTTCCCAGATTTTGGCACAAACTTTCCAGTGAAAATATGGATTGATACTTTGTTTTGCTATGTTATACTGTAACTGTGTTTTACTGGAGCAAGCCATGTTTTTGTTCAGAAACGATCCACTCCGCATGTGTTGACCTTAACCGTGGCACCAATGGTGCGGCGCACGCGTTTGATGCCATGGAAAATGTGACAACTCGATTTATAGATCTTTGATCAGAGAAAATCTACCATTAATGTTCCAAAATGTCCACATTCATCCATTGCAGCTGTTTTTTTTGGCTGTCTGACCTCGATTTTTGAAAACATGGAGTCAATTCTCCTTCCACAAACTGCTGCCTGGCCGCCTAGCGGAGCGGCTGAGGTTCTCAGGTTTTTAAATCGAGTGTCTTCAGTTGTGTCGTCTCAATCTCCCGAAGGGACATCTTGAGATCTCGACTGGTGACTTGGAGCAAAGGGGCAAAAGATGGTCCCTTGGGTTGTTGAACATATGTGTCTATATATGTATATGTATGCTGTATACATATACATTGTGCCAGGAGAGAGGGTCTAGGAATTTCGCACGGTCGAGCGCAGCCGGCTACAGCCGACCAGCCGAGTACAGCCGAGTACAGCCGAACACAGCCGACCACAGCCGACCAGCCGAGCACAGCCGAGGGCAGCCGAGCACAGCCGAGCAGCGGAGCACAGCACTTGCATATGCACTTGATGCATCAAGATCAACGTCTTTCACCCGCTCAGTCACTTGCGCTTCATGCCGCCCTTCAACATCTTACACTTGTGCAAACCTGCTTCTACGCTTGACCTTCTTTAACTTGCTTTGCTCCTACGCTTCAACATCGTTCACCCGCACTTCCACCTGCGTTTGATGCTGCGCTTCAACATCTCACACTTGCACTTGCACACATGTAAACCTCACAATTGATTATACTCTCTCGTTCTTCAACGCTTCCGTTTGTCGCTACGCTTCAACACACTGTCCCTTCCATGAAACCAAGCAAAAAAATCGAAACTAAAAGGAAAGGGTCGAAAGGAAAGGATATAGGGTAAAGGAAAGAGTTTGAAACAGAAAGGACGAGTTGAGACCAAAGGACAGGGCTGCAACGATGAAGGGAAGCCTTAAGACAAAAAGGACAGGGTTGAAACGAAAGGGCAGGGTTGAAACGAAAGGACAGGGTTGAAACTTGAAACGAAAAGGACAGGGTTGACACAAAAAGGAAGGAGCTGAAGTCAGGAGGAGAGCTGACATGTAAAGGAAACAGCTGACACAAAAAGGACCAGGTTCAGACGAAAAGAAAAGAGAGATTGATACGTTGAAGGCAAAAGGAAGGCGCTGAAACAAACAATTTCACCCGCTCCTCTCGCCTACACAACAGTACGTTGAATATATGAACAAGTTTGACATGTTGAATCAACTTTGCGGTTTTCACGCATCCCTGCACCTAGAAAACACTATGCTGCACAAATCAATAAAGTTGGCATTTTGAGTCATGTTTGAAAAAACTGTTTACGCTGCAAGACGACACGTTCAAGGTATGAACGCACTGGACATATTGAGTTTCCAATCTATTCAAGTCCAACCGAATTTTCACCTCTGCGCTCCCTTACAAAACGCTATGTCTATCCATGTCCCACATTTGAACAAAGCTGACATGTTGAGTCAGTTTTTGAAGTTGACCCCCCCCTCTCGACCCTACAAAACCATACCTTGAAATCTTTGAAGGAAGTTGACATGTTGAGTCAATGTTGAATTTTCTTTCCCTTTCGACCCTACAAAACAAGACGTTCAACATATGAATGCAAAGGGCATGCTCGGACAGTTCGAAAGAAAACAACCCCCCTCGTCTACGCAGCAAATCGTTGGACATACCAAGAACGTTGCCGTTTTGAGTCATTGTCAAAAACAGACCACCTTTTCCCTACAAAACAATGCGTGCAACATTTGAAAACAGTTGACATGTTGAGTCATAAAAAGACTCCCTTTCCCCGAGAAGAGCCGAGCAGAGCCGAGCAGAGCCGAGCAGAATAGAGGGCTGCCGAGCGTAACCGAGCACGGCCAAAGGTGGCAAATTGCGCCCGCTGCCGAGCATAGCCATGTATAATCATTTTGCTTGAGCTGATTTCTTCTTCACTCGCGCTCTCACTTGCACTGTGTGCTGTGCTTCAAAATCAGCCATATGCACTTCCACTCTTTTTTGTTGCTGAGCAGCTACACTTCAATATATGTCACTTGCACTTGCGCCGTGTACTTGGTTCTACGCTTCAACACCTTTTACCTGCCGTTGTTGCTAGGCCTCACCATCTTTCACTTTCACCCTGTCACTTGCAGTTGCCGCTACGGCTCAAAGCCTTTCACCTGCACATACTTGATTCTGTGCTTCAGCTTCCTTCGCTTGTATTAAATGCTTCGCGTAACATCTTGCACTTCCGCTTTCGCACGCATTGTTAACTCAGCTTTTCAACTTCTTCATGTCCACTTGATGCTGCTCTTCTACTTCTTTTACTCGCACCTTCCCTTGTTCTTGCTGATGGCCAGGTTTCAACTTCTTTCACATTGCCCTTGGTGATTCACACAGACATGCGCTTGCACAGTCAATGTTTGATTCTACGCTGTCACAAGCCAGAAGTCAGCCGGAGTCAGCCGGAGTCAGCCGGAGTCAGCCGGAGTCAGCCGGAGTCAGCCTGAGTCCGCCGAAGTCAGCAGGAGTCAGCCGGAGTCAGCCGGAGTCAGCCGGAGTCAGCCGGATTC
>Ga0126342_10005400_pt1 | contig 22264 bp, 13 predicted proteins | sample Cyp1metagenome_FD_92528 | JGI IMG/M metagenome (GOLD analysis project Ga0126342, IMG submission 92528) | Coral microbial communities from Lord Howe Island, Old Settlement Bay, Australia - Cyphastrea 1 metagenome | ecosystem: Host-associated > Invertebrates > Cnidaria > Coral ...
GCATCAGTTAGAAGGCGCCATGCAACCATCACGTTTAGACACAAGAAACAACGGTTACCTACATGAAACCTCCATGAAACCTACATCAATTCTCCATGGAACCTGCATGGAAACTCCATCAAAGAAGACGCCATACAAGCACCAGGTGTAGATACAGGGAACATGTTCGAGACTTTTTTTTAATGTAAGCTACATGGAAACCATCAGACGCTTTGATGCAAATCGATCGCAAATCGATCGTAAGTAAATTGATCGCACAAGAACTATTATAGCATCTGTACATTTTGATGTCGTTTTCACTAGGCCATCTGTCTTTGCTGATGTTTTTTTCGCTTTCTGTACTGGAAAAGTCAATTTCTTCCAGAATTTCTATTTATCCTGAGTGTTCGTTGCTTGGCGGTTTTGATGTTGGCAAGACCAGGGTTTCAAGTGTGGATTTTGTAATGCGTAATTTTGATGTAGGATTTCGACTTTGTTTTGCGATCATTTTGCGATCGTTTGTCGATCGATTTGACATCGTCCTAGAAACGAATAAGACGGCCATAAAACAACATCAATATGACATCGACAAGAACATAAGACCTGTAGAAAACGGCGCTTGCCAATTCATATATTCATATGGTTTGGTGATCATACAATCCAAGATGCACATAAGTTAATTCATTTCTCTTGGTGGTTTCGTTTTTTAATTAACTTAGTTTGCAATATAATATGTTAGGTCATCAACAACATTTGGTAGCAACCATTGGTGTTTTAAATTTGTTTTCTTTATTTCCAACGACTTCATTGTTTACAGGGTTTGATAATTTTTGTTTTTTCTAAGTTCACAAAATCATTCATTCCCAGACTTCCAAACCACCAAGCCAAACCACCACGTAGATCATTTTCCGAGAGCATCCCGTGGATTTCCAGCTGCTTTCAATGTTCCGCCAAGGACCCGGATGCGACCGAGAGGCTTTTTGTGGTTTTTTTTCGGATTTTTTTCGGATTTTTTTCGACCGAGAACTGCAACACCTCGTTTTGGGTTGAGAAATTTGTCATCAATGGGCGATAGTGCCAAGAAACACCAAGAAATCCAGCATCCACATGACTCAAAATTATCCCAAATCTGGTGGTTATATATATAATATACATATATATATATAATATACATATATATATATAATATACATATATATATAATATACATATATATATATATACTATACATATATATATAATTATATATATATATATATACATACATATGTATATATTTATACATATATATATATTGTACATACATAATTCAAGAAAAAACCCAATGTGGGCCTTAGTCCCGCTCTCCAGGCGGCAGTCCAGACGGATCTCTTTAGGTGACAATGGGCTGCCCTTTGAACTCACCAACAACGAGTTCGTGACGGTGCGGTGGTTGGGGTTGTGGGAGCTGCCAGGATGGGAATGGAAGTGCCCTCTGGTAAACTAACATAGCTATTGAAAATCACCATTTTTAATGGGTAAATCAACTATTTCAATGGCCATTTCCAATAGCTATGTTAGTTTACCAGAGGGTAACAGAGTGGTTGGGAAATATTTGGGAAGATCTGGCAGATATGGCAGATATTCTTCCCCAAAGACCCGGCCTGGTAAACATGAAAACAGTTTGCGAACTTGAAGCCATGGCCCAGCCGATTTATAGTGGATGAATTCCCAGCTAGATAGCTAATGGTGGATCTTTCCATATAAATCACCATTTCCCAATGGTTTTCCCATGGTTTTCCCATTAAAAATGGTGATTTTCCATAGTTTTTTGTATGAAAATCCCAGGTCGGGTGGTAATTTTTTCTGATCCCAGATCTCCATGGGATTTGGCCATTCAAACGCAATGTTGGGAGTTCGTCGCACTGCGAGGCGATGCGGCACTACTACTCTTCCAACAACTTGGGAGGAAGTTGGGCATGGCTTCCCAGAGCTCTGGTGTTGTTCGAAAAATCTCCACGGTGTACCCTCTGGTAAACAGCCACATAACTATGGAAAATCACCATTTTTAATGGGAAAACTCACTATAAATGGCCATTTTCAATAGCTACGTTAAATTACCAGAGGGTATCTGTAACTTAGTCTATCACTTCTTAGTAAATCTCCCATTAATATAACTATAAGGGCTTGGCTATATATATATATATATCCCATATAATTTCTTGTTCTCTTGAGACAAAAAAAACCATGACATATCAAAAAATCGATGTATCTCATGAAATAGTCCATGGTACATCGATGGTCCACTTCTTAAAAAGACATAACCCATTCAAGTAACCCATATAACTTGAAAACCTGGTAATGGTACATTCGATGTATCTCATCCTCCCATCTAACCTCATTAGAAAAATCTCATGGTCCACTTAGTATCTTAGTCTACGCTGAGGCCTTGAATGCAGAGGACATCAAGAACCTGCAGGACCATTCGCAATGCGTGGCCTGGGAACCCAGAGAATTTCTGACTGGAAAATGATTGGAAAAGCTTGGGAAACTCCAGTGGACATATGATACATGAATATGTACACATACATATAAACATATATACAGATATACATATTCATATATACACATATACATATATACATGTATAATACATATAAACATATAAACATATAAACATATAAACATATAAACATATATGCGTATATACCTATATACATATATACATATATGTACAAGGGTGGGTGTACGATAATTATTGTCATATGTTTCTGAAAAGAACATTCTCCATCCATTCTTGGGAGAGATCATTTAACGTAGCTATGGAAAATCATGATTTTTAATAGGTAGATCATCATAAATTATCATCTATAAATAGGTAATTGTCCATGGCTATGTTAAATAACCAGAGTGTAATATTAGTGACCCTGATAACAACCGCAACATAGAAAGGCTAGACACCCGGGAAATTATTGGACAAATCTCATCTATTAACGACCTGGAAACGCTTTTGAGCGTCTTTTTGGGGTTACTGTATCCATCCTGAAGTCAGGAAAGCCACTATCATGGGAAGCACCCTTCGTCGCGCTTAGGACTGGGGTCAGGAGAAGAATATTCAGAAGCTGAAGGACCGCGACCGTCACTTTGAGATCTCACCGACCGCGGCCCCCAAAATGCCCTGGTTCAGTTTAATCCTCCACTGCCATCGGCTGATCATATCCATATCAATCCATGATGTTCTTTATCTCAATCCACCGTAGTAATTATGGTTATTCATCTCCATCATCACTATGTATGATTCCATAAGAATCAAGAAAAGAATCATTCATACTACCATCCTTCATCTATGATATTCCTCATGGATATCCAATTTAAACATATTCCGTTTTTCAGAGCATATCCCATCCCATCCCATCCCATCCCATCCCATCCCATCCCATCCCATCCACCGTCCATCCGGGTTTGTCTGAAAATGTTGGGTTAATCTTCCCAATGAAATAGCCATTTAAAAACGGGATAATGATCAGCAAAACCATTGGGTAAAAAGGGGTTTTCCCTACATTTTCAGACACACCCAGATGTTGTCGTGGTTACTAATGATTAATGGTGGTTAATAGTGATTAATGGTGGAAAAAACCACGAACATCTAACCATCTAATAGTGGTTAACCATGGTTAACCATCCCATCCTCCACTCCTGCCACTGGTCTCCGGTGGTCAGGACGTGCGGAAGGTGGTCCGCAGCATCTTCTGGGGCTTCGAGGACATCGCCGACGCCCACTTCACCGCCGACACGGCGCCGGTGCTGGTGGTCTCGGAGGACCTGCGAAGCGCCTCGGCCCGGCGCCGGTAAAGCTTGGCGGGATGGGGACCTGGGGATGGGGAAAAAGCGAGGGAAAAGCCATGGAAACTGGGAGATGAAAGTTGGGAATGCACCTTTTTTTTTGGGATTGATCAGATTTTGATGGGTTTTTAGGATGATTTTGGGTGAGTTTTTTTTTTTTAAATGAAGATTTGATGGAGGTTTTAATGATGGTTGGAGGTGTTTCATTTTTTTCGGAGGATTTGCCGTTCCTTTTGGAAGGAAAGCTGGGACGCGGCCTGCATTTTCGATTGCCCCTTGGGTACTGCAGAAACATAGGTCCTGAAAAATAGCTATAAATTATAAATCAAAAACCTGGTCCTGTGGGGATGTTTCCAGTATTACCCTGCAGTTGAAACTCACAAACACCAAGACCGGAAAACCATGCCGGCGCCCACTGCAGATCAAGTTTGAAATGGGCATGAAAAAGCCATGGGTTTTCCACATCGTGAGGCCTCAGTGAGGCCGAAAAAATTCAGCATCTTTCTTGGTGAACTTTAGCCCCAAAATCATCCATTTCTGATGGGAAAATCCTCTGATTTTTCTCCATTTCGGATGGGAAAAGCCATGGTTTTCCCCTGATTTTCCACGGAATTTCCGGTGGCTCACGCCATCTACCCGTGGGGCCGCGGGGCCGAGGTCGGGTGAAGCGGCTGGCGCAGCAGATCGTTGAAGGGAAGGCGCGAGGAAAGACCTAGTGATGGGATATAGAATACTAGGGATGTATATATATATATATACACGTCTACATCTATATCTATATATCTATGTATCTATATCTCTATATATATATGTATATATATGTATATATATATACGCACACATACTATGATTATAATGATGATATAATATCTATATCATGGGATTAATTGGATATATCATGGGATTAGAATGAACATATAGCAGTGGGGAAGATGATCATCAACTACGGGCTCATTTCTTTTTGGTTTTCCGAAACATTTTCAGAGAAAAAAACATCTATGCACTTGTCACACCTATAAACTTGGTCACCTCTATGTCGGATTGAAATCTAGAGGAGCCCATTACCAATCCAATGTATCAAATGTCCTATATAAAATTACATATTAAATGTCCCAATTTGATTGGATCAGTTGACATTTGAGTACAGGCATTTCCTATGAAACGTCCCACCAATTGAATGACTTCTGATCCCAGAGGCCTTCACGCTCTACTTCATTTTCCTGACGCTTTACGCTCTTTTTGGCTGCGAAGCCCAGCGCATTTTTCGGGGATGAAAGAAGCAACGAAAAAAATGTTTGGTGACACCAGAATGTTTCTGTTTAGTAAAGGCTTACCCTCTGGTAAACTAACATGGCAATGGAACATGGCCATAGAAATAGTTGATTGGTATTAACCAATGACCACTACGGCGTGTTGATCTAATGCAGTTGTGGAAGTACATGGGGCACGGCTTACCATAAGTGTTACCATCTGGTTATGACTGACATAGCCATGGAACATCACCATTTTTAATAGGTAAACCATCTATAAATGGGCCATTTTCCATGGCTATGTTAAATAACCAGATGGTAGAGTACCAGAGTTTTTACCAACTATGGTAATGTTGGGGATTGTTTTTTTGCAACCATCATTTATCATTGGCTTTGCCACAGTTGACCATTATTCACATATTTTTCAACCACTATTTACCATTACTCGCCATAATTCACATAGATTTCACCCAGCAGTAGCATTTTACCCTCTGGTTATTTAACATAGCCATGGAAAATGACCCATAGAAATAGATGGTTTACCTATTACAAATGGTGGATCTTTCCATGGCTATGTGAGTCATAACCAGAGGGTAAGCATTTATGAAACAGCGGCAACATGATCTTTTTATCACGGTTGCGAGGGATGATTCATCCCGTGACTTCTAGGAGAATTTCGACAGAAAATCTCTAGAGTAGTAGACACAAGTTCAGCTCCCAAATGGCCCAGTCGAAATAGTGGATTTTCCCATTGAAAATGGTGATTTTCCATAGTTTTTTGTATGTTTACCAGAGGGTACCTCTTATCCTACTGTAACTGTTACCATCTTTTTGACCTACATGGTTTTCATCGTAGCAACTGCTGTAACTGTTACCATCTCTTCCAACATTGCCAATGAGGCCCCGATTTGTTGTTGATGACCGGGCAAAGTGGGATGGACCAGGACGGGAGGGACTCAACGCTTCGAACGCTTCCCTAAGATGGTAACTATAACAAGTATAGTTTATCCACTTATATATAATTATAATTAGCTAGTTATCTATCATTTATCATCCACTTATAAGGAGCTTCATCTGGCTATCGCTAAAGAGCCAGTGATCCTGAATCCCATAAAATTCCAGTTCAGTCATTTTTTCCGTATGATGACTGTTTTTGATGGGAAGGAGTAATTTATCACTGTTTTTGTGGGATTTTACGAACTTCTATCTGTTTTGGGGGTAGATATACAGAGGTTGATAAACGTCCCAATTTTTCACATCACCAACAGGATCTGTCTTGATGGATGTCCGACAAAAAATACCGGGAAAAGAATCCAAAAAGAAGGATTAAAAGTGGAATTCAAACATAGCTTTAACCAGTGGTTTTATATTTTTTTTTGGTTGTTTAACTCTGGGCTCTTGCCGTGACCCAGTGTGCATTGGGTTAGCATCTCGGCTGGCATAGTCTGACAGACTGAGTCCTCGCCGTTCTTGATCCTTCGACCCCATGCCTTGATAGTTGACTTACCAGGGTCCATTTATAGTATACATGGAAATACTATTGAAAATGGGGCAATACCACGTTATGATGTATAGATGATAGTATTTTGTTATACTAGAAATGGTCCATATTTTATGATTTCCATGGTATCATGGGTAATTGAAAATGGAAATCATTTATATTGAATGGTCCATTCATAGCTATTGAACATGGATCATAGAAATAGCTGAGAAATACCCGGATATACCCGGAGTACCCGGCCTGGTAAACATGAAAACAGTTCGCGAACTTGAAGCCATGGCCCAGTCGAAATAGTGAGTTTTCCCATTCAAAATGCATGGCGGATCTTTCCAGTTCGTTATGTAAACGTGTACCAGGTCGGGTAAATCCTATTAAATCCCATTAGATCCCATTAAACCACCATAAAATCCCATTAAATCCCATTAAGATCCCATTAAGATCCCATTAAACCACCATAAAATCCCATTAAGATCCCATTAAGATCCCATTAGGTTTCCTATGTTTTCCCATTTTCCTATGGGTTTTCCTATGTTTTCCCATTTTCCTATGGGTTTTCCTAGGTTTTCCCATTTTCCTATGGCTTTTCCCATGTAAGGCCCTTAAAAATTTTGGCACTTGAACTCACCCCAAAAAACGTCGCCGTCTTTGCCGCCAGGATAACTTGACCCTCTCGGTGATCAACGTCCTGGTCTTTCTCTGTTTCGCCTTTGAGGAGCGACGGAACGGGCTACCGGGTAACCACTGGCTTCAAAGGTTGAAAGCCACTGTTTTTTTTTTTCTCAAAATTAGATATTGTATATATATGATATTTATATATGATATACATATATGATACATATATGTATATATATATATATATATGATATACATATATGTGACATATATATATAATTATATATATACACTATACATATCATACATCATACATCATACATCACATATCACATATCTCATATCATATGTCATATCTCATATGTCATATCTTTACATGTAAAATGTGTATTTCAAGCGCGTTTAGAACTTTTTGCCTCACCGTGATTCCGAACACCGCCGGGGGCTTCATCGGTGGAGGAGATGTATATATATATATTATATATATATCACATATAATATAATATATAATGTATGTATATATAATATACCCTCTGGTAATTTAACATAGCTATGGAAAATCACCATTTTTCATGGAAAAATCCACTATAAATGGTCATTTTCAATAGCTATGTTAAATTACCAGAGGGTATGTACTATGTACTGTGGAGGAGATGTTGATGTGTTGGGTGCTCCCTGGCTATCTCTTCTCTTTGCGCTTTGTCATGGACACCTGCGCCTTGGTCAACGCTTGCCGCTGGCGCGGCCGTAGTAACTGTGGTGTAACTGTGGTAGATAGCTGAGGTGAAAACAGCGGATTTATGGTAGATAACTACTGATATATATATATACCTATATATATACCTATATATATATACCTAGATATATATATATATACATACTATATACAGTATGTATATATACCTATATATACTTAATCATCCTGGAGAGGTAGAAGAAATTTGATTTTCACCTATCTTCATTGTTGTTTTTTATGAGATGATTTTTGACAAAATGGGATGACTATTTTCTTGGAAATAGATGCCCGAAAAGTGGGAAACCTGGAAAGTGGTGACACGTACTTTTTTCATCGAACAAACATGCTGTTAAAACACGATAAAAAAAAACAACTTTTTAGGGTTTTTTATATACTTGAAAAAACACAAAGGCTACAAATTGTAGTCAGAACACATTTTTTAAACCTCCTCCTGATTGGTGACTTTTGGGGGATTTTAATCATCATTGATTTAGGGATCGTTTCACCAAAAACACATGGTGATATCGTTGATAGATGCTGGATGACATTTGGGATCATCCAGTATGATGGACCCGTTCTTAACCACTACCCTCTGGTAATTTAACATAACGAACTGGACAGATCCACCATTTTTAATGGGACAATTCACGAACTAAATGGTGATTTTCCAGAGTTATGTGAAATTACCAGAGGGTATATTTCTTGGGTGAGACTTCGGATTTTGAACACTGACTTCATTTCTTCGGCTGCCATACACAACAAAATATCGTACATGGCCAATTTCTTGACAGGAGGGTCATACCCATCCCGGCTGCAATGGGGCTACAGTTGCCATTCAGTTGCCATCCGATGTCATCTAAGATTGCGAAGGATTTTTCATCGTTCTTTCCCAATACGTGGCAAATATAAACGTGGCTCAAATAACTAATGAAGCGCAAATGACGTTGGATTTTCCATGATTTGTTTTTATCTAAAATACATCGTTTTTTCACACATCACTAATGGGTTGATCATGGCTTTCCGAATGGGTGAAACCCCATGGCTTTTCCACGATTGGGTGTGTGACTGGCCTCAGGTGCAACCTTGAGCATTCTCGGAGATACCGCAGCGAGTGGCCTCAGAACAAGCCTTTTTGGAGTGTAACATCAACCATTTTATTGGGCTATTCATAGGGATATATATATATATAAATAAATAAATAAATATATATATATATATATCCCATTATATATATATAGTGGCAATGTGAATTTATACAATGGGGATATAACCACATAGCAAAGAGTCCTAAGGGTTGTTCCAAGCAATTTTTGGTAAATCTTGGCAAGAAGGGCAGGGTATTTGGTGGTCAGCAACCCTGTTTGACACGTCCAAATTCTGGGACGATAGCTTCAAAGACGACATGGATACCCTCTGGTAAACATACAAAAAACTATGGAAAGATCCACCATTGTTAATGGGTAAATCCACTATAAATGGTGATTTTCAACAGCTTTTTGTATGTTTACCAGGCCGGGTATATAGCAAGATAGGACATGGATCAATATCTTAAATAGCATTTATAGGGGGGAACTGGATGAACATCCATTTATGAATCCCAGCTATTTTCATAGCTTTTTGAACTACAGGGCTACCAGGGTGCCATGACCCCCATGACTAGAGGTTTCCAAAAATAGGGGTACATAGGGGTACCATCATCCACTATGAATTCATAGGGATCCCTTTTTTTTTGTGGATTATTTAATAGGATTCTCCATGATACCCTCCGGTTATGTCAAAATAACTATTGAACATGGCACATAGAAATAGTTGATGAATAGCCATTTTTCAGATGGTGGATCTTTCCACTTCGCTAATGATGTAAACGTTTACCAGGCCGGGTAAATCATCAAAAATGTGAATCTACAGATGATCTATAGATCATCTACATATACATATGTAAATCAGCGACTTTAGGGACCCATCTATGGAAACCGTTCATTGGTCGGAAATTGGTCGCGGAGTTCCCTGCCTCAGATCGCGACCGAAATCATCAATACCGACGCTGCTGTGGCGATGAGGAGAGCGGCGCGCTGGGACATGGGTATATAATGGGTATAATTTCGATGTACTATCAATGGATATACATATATACATATATCCATATCTATATCCATATCTATATCTATATCCATATCTATATCTATATCTATCTATAGATGTATATATGAGTATATGATTATACATTGCCTACAGTTAATGAAAAGGAAATAGCCTTCTGTAATCAAACATGGCTGGCTGAGAAATCCCCGAACGAAGGGTAACCGGACTTTGTCAATGGCTGATGCGGGAGCTGCAAACAATAGGGTGCCCCCAAAGGTTTATCATGATTTTTCCTGTCTAATAAATGGCTATTACTTGAAAAAAAGCCCTCTCATTTTCAGACACACACACATATCATCATTATATCCCCATTATGGTTGGTACAGTTCCCCATGTTTGTTGGCAGAATATCCCCAGTTTCAGAAGTACCTAAATATGATATCAAGTCGGTCACATATCCGAATTATATCCCATCAAATCTTGTATATTTTGTTGATTACATATGCAACATTATATATATGTAGAATACTATATACATATAATTTGGACTATTCCAAAAAACATCACTAAAATGAAGATATTTTTGAAAATTCCATATTCTATCTATGTCAAGAGAATCATATATACTATAAAATCTCCAAAATATATTAAAAAAACCAATCTACAAAAATCAGATTTTTACATTTATAATGTAATATAGTGATTTTCCCATTTATAGTGGATTTTCCCATTAAAAATGGTGATTTTCTATAGTTATGTTAGTTTACCAGAGGGTAGATCATCTATCGATAATCTATAGATCATCTATCGATAATCTATAGATCATCTACATATACATATGTATATAGATCATCTTGAAATTATGAAATCATAGAAAATCTAGGGGTTTCAATCTACAAAATGTTTCCGTCACATCATCACATCCCGAATCCAGTGGAGCCGATCCAGGACCACTAGAGCTATGCGAGGTGCTGGTCGATCTACCAGACGCATGGCGACCACCGTAGATTTCTACGGGGGATGGCAACAGCAACAGATTGCCATGTCACATAATAATAGTAATAATAATAATAATAATATATATATAAACATCATATGTATATGTATATGTATATGTATATGTATATGTATATGTATCTGTATATATATATATATGTATCTGTGTATATATATATATCTATTAAGTCTAGAACCTCTCCGATTCAATTTTCCTCTAGCTTCAATCATAAACAGCATTCGAACAATTTCTTGGGTCGCTGACTCCAGCCATATTTTTTTTGGTACCGTGCCATCACCAATGGTCACCAATAAACCCTAGTGCATATATTGTTTGTTTATCTAGTTTATCTACTACCCTCTGGTAATTTGTTACATAGCTATTGAAAATGGCCATTTTTCATGGGAAAATCCACTATTTCTATGGTCATTTTCAATAGCTATTTTGACATAACCAGAGGGTAACTCCCTAGTTGGTAAGTTTATCTACTAACTCCCAATGGTTGGGATTACCCTAGTACTAACATGTACTAACTCCCACTAATAAACCCTAGTACTTATCTTGTTCATGAGTTGTTGTTCCATCACCACTGGTCACCAGGTCACCAGGTCGTCACCATGTGACACTTGTGACATCTTGGGCCAAGGAATGATCAGTATCCTGCGCAGCTTGCGGGTTTGGCAGGCCCGGATTTCTATGGGGATTTCTATGGGATTTCCATGGGATATATACATGGGATATATGGGATGATATTTCATGGGATATATACATGGGATTTATAATTACCCCAATAGTTGGGATGATGATCCAATCTGACGAACTCATATTTTTATATTTTTTTCAGGGGGGTAGGTCAACCACCAACCAGTCATGATTTCTATGGGTTTTGATGGGATTTCTATGGGATTTCTATGGGATTTCTATGGTTTTATCCACATTAAATGACTATAAATCACAACTATAAATCACAACTATGGGTATACCGTATACCCTCTGGTAAACATGCAAAAAACAATGGAAAGATTCACCATTGTTAATGGGTAAATCCACTATTTCGACTCGGCCATTTTCAATAGCTATGTTTGTTTACCAGAGGGTATATGAAAATCAAAATCCCATGAAAAAAGCCCATTGGTTCTATATCAACAACATCCCATTCACATTGCATTAAATCCCATTCAAATCCCATTCAGTTTCCATGATAAATCTTACAAAAGCAATATTGTTGATGGTTAAACCAGCTTTTTCCCATTCAAATCCCACAAAATCCCATGAATCTCCATGAAATCCCATGAATTCCCCATGTTTTCCATGGTTTTTCCCATGTTTTTCCCTCAGATCCTGAAGCTGCTCCCGCGGCTGCAACGGCTCACGGAGAGTGGGACCAAAGAGTTGGCCATGCTGCGACTCGGTGGTGGGTCATTTCCAGGGCATTTTTCATGACTTCCCCAAGAGTTGGGATATATATATACATGGGATGATCATGGTAATATATACTGGTATATCGTGGTAATTTATAATTACTCCAATAGTTGGTGATATATATTGATCATGATAGTTGGATTTATCATGATTTCTATGGGGATTTTGATGGGAAAACTCATTATTTCTATGGGCCATTGAAAAAATAGCTATGTAAGAAATTAGCATTTCCATGGGTAAATTAAAACTGTGAATGATTTCTATGGGATATATACATGGGATATATGGGATGATATTTCATCGGATATATACATGGGATTTATAATTACCCCAATAGTTGGGATGATGATCCAATCTGACGAACTCATATTTTTATATATTTTTCAGGGGGGTAGGTCAACCACCAACCAGTCATGATTTCTATGGGTTTTGATGGGATTTCTATGGGATTTATTGTTTTTTCCACATGAAATGACTATAAATCACAACTATAAATAACAACTATGGGTATACCCGCTGGTAAACATACAAAAAACGATGGAAAGATCCACCGTTTTGACTGGGAAAACTCACTATTTCTATGGGCCATTTTCAATAGCTATGTAACAAATTACCAGAGGGTATCATGATTTCTAATTAATTAGGGGGGTACTTCTCCAATAGTCATAGTCTGATACTTAAATGGTTCCCTCCCAATTAAACAGCCGTTTGGAGTTTATTAATCCAGGGTTGACATTGTGGGTTTTGATGGGATTTATTGATGTGGGTAAAACAAGAATGAACCATCCACCACAGTATTATGGATAATACACTTAGATTTTTATGGGATTTGATGATTTTAATGGGATTTTTATGATCATGATTTATCTAACTAATGATTTTTTATGTTGTTTTTCCAGATTTTGATAGTATCAACTAATGTATTTAGAATAATCCTCTGTTGGTGGATGATTTGTATAATATGATACAGGATGGTGCCCTTTCCAGTTATGCTTGTTGGTTTATAAACCCCATGAATACTATAGTTTCTCATACTTAGTAAAAAATCTACCATACACCAGTTGGTAGATGTTTTTTCCCAGTATAATCCCTTAAAATATACAGTGTTTCAGTTGGGTACCTTTCAGAAAGTTCGTTCCCAAGTGGATGATTTTAAAAACGAGACGATCTTGGTGGAAAAATCACAGTTTTTGTGGTGGACCAAGATCTATATAAACAATTAGTATCTTATAAACCAAGATCTTATAAACCCGTATCATTGGTTGTTTTCTTGGTGTTTATATAGGTCTTGGTTTTTCAATTTTTTTCCATTGGGATTGGTTTATTATTGGGATTGGTTTATAATTACAAGATCTATAATGTGTGTAAAACATGGTAAAACAAAGCCATAGACCATCCCCCAGTCACCATAAATAGGTGAGATGTTTTCGATAATTATCCGATCAATTTCTATGGGATTTATCCATGGATTTTCCAGGTTTTTTTTTGATGGGAGTTATAGTGATTTATATGGGTCTTAGATGGATTTTTTAATTTTTTTTTCTGAATTTATGGTAGCTAAATCATGAAAAATAGGGATGTGAACCATAGATATCGGATAATTGGTCGAGATGACTAATATTTTTGGGACGGGGTTGAATAACCAATCAGTGTATATTTCTATATCATGGATATAATTACTGGATATTACTGATATATTTTTAGCTTAGCCGAGAACATGAAACTTAGAAAGCTTGGATACTTGAGGCAGACGATTGCTTCAGGGGTTACCCTCTGGTAATTTGTTACATAGCTATTGAAAATGGCCATAGATTTATAGTGGATTTACCCATTAACAATGGTGGATCTTTCCATAGTTACGTTAGTTTACCAGAGGCTTATACTACCTTTAATGGGATGATCAGAGTCAAAAAAAACTGGGCATTTCAAGTCGATCACTCAGGATGTGGCATAAACGTCTGCAGAACGTGGCAGGGGTCTGCCGTGGCATGTTTTTTGTGCAAAACGGACTGAAGGTTCACGACGGAGATTGGACAGATTTGGGCCAAAATGGGCCAAAACAGATCCAATCCGCTTGGGTAAATCTTCAAAAAACAACAGATCATTCTTCGATATTTCGGATCTTTGACCTCATCATGGGATATGGATCTGGTTTTTCTTCGATTTTTCGGCCAAAATCATGAGAGCCCCTGGGAGCCGCTCCGCCAGTTCATCGATGATGAAGGCATCGGCGAATTGTCCGCCGGGGGAGCCCAGCTGGACAGAACGGCACCGTAAAAAAGAGGACCATTGTTGACATATGATAGCCATCTATATCATGACTATATCATGACTATATCATGACTATATCATGACTATATCATGACTATATATATATATGTATATTATGATTACTATGATTGCTATTATTATCATTATTATCATTATGGGAATTATTTTATTGTTATTATTCTTAAGAATCATCTATGACAATAGCTGGTGTCGGTATGAATTCCCCCGATATGGAGCATCTTACAAGGTGAGACAGCTTTTTGGCCCCCAACCGTTTGGGTTGGTCCACCAGTAGGTTTGACGCCAACCCGGAATTCTTTGACAGCTGTTTTTGTCGCTAAGTTGAGGATAGTTCGCACACAACTTGCTTAAGGTTTGGGTAGGGGGTGTAACTTGTAACTGGGGTGCCTCACCTTGCAGAATATCATCGTTTTTGCTGTGTGTGGTTGCATGATGTTGTACAAAGGGGTAAAGGGATGCTCTTGTGATTTGGCAGTTATATTATTTATATTGATTTTTCAAAAGTCTCTGGGCTTATGAATTTTGGGGAAAGATTTTTTCTACTTGAGAGTAGAATGGATATTGGCCCGGGTGGATATCTCTGGTTGGTTAAAACGTACGCAGAGTTCTCCAAATGATTTGGACGAAAAATGCTTGGGGATGGGACGTGGACCTTTTCCAGTTGAGTTAGCATCCACTATGAATTCATAGGGATCCCTATTTATACAATGTGGGGCCCCCAAACGATAGCTAAGTTGGTTTATAACTCCAATTTCACTATGGTTTATGATACGCAAATAACTATAGTATTCATGGGATTTATAAACCAACAAACATAACTGGGGGGCCCCACATTGTATGGATTATTTAACGGGATTTTCCATGATACCCTCTGCTTATGTCAACAGAAATAGCTAACTGGAACATGGTGAACATGGCCCAGTCGAAAAAGTTGATGAATAGCCATTGAACTCACATGGTGGATCTTTCCAGTTCGTTTTTTGTATGTTTACCAGGCCGGGTAATCATGTTTCAACCAGATCATGTTCCATAGATTTATCCATGATTTATCCATTATTTAACCATAGATTCGCCAGAGATTCACAGTTTTTGTCCGGTGTGATTTTGCGACTTCTCACTTTTTGATGGCCAGTGGCCAAACGGAAATTCATGGTCGGAACGGGCCTTAAATCGTTCGCTGAGGACGAACAGATGGACTTTTTCACCGCGGCCGGGGGGGGGGAACTTGGTGAAGTTTCAGGTGGCAACACATGTTTCTTGTACTGGGTTAGCCCCCTCGAGAATAAAGCTTTGTTCGGTATTATTAGGTGAACTATGGTAACTATGGTAGAAAGATCTATAGCTAAGTTGGGTATTACCAGGTGAACTATGGTTTGTGGATGTTTACAGTACTTACGAGCTTTACATCAGCCTGCAAGGCACGAAAATAGAAAGGTGATACCAGGGGTTCAATGGGGATACCCGGCCTGGTAAACATACAAAAAGCTATCGAAAATGGCTATTTATAGTGGATTTTTCCCATTAAAAATGGTGGATCTTTCCATAGTTTTTTGTATGTTTACCAGGTAGGGTACTTCCAATATATTCTAGTTGGCGAAGTGGTCAACTGGTCACGCACTGGCGGTTTCCTCAGCCCTTGGACAGGCTTTAAGATTGGAATTTCCGAAGCCACAAGAAGAGGCTGGGGCAGAGTGCCAAGTGGATGAAGCAGCAGCTTGGGGTTCGTGAGGATGTATCTAGCTGATGTAAAATTTTCGTGCGTCTGAACACACAACAACTTAGTGGGCAAGAGGCAACAGCGCTTAGCTTATGAGGTGAACACCTTTCGCAATGGGGTACTTGACCGTTGACCTTTCTTCTCGGGTTCCTAAGTGCCAGGCCCCAAAAATGGCTGCCCATTAGTAGAGTAGAAACAGGGGCCATTTGGTGGTTGCGGGAATCCATGTGGCTTATGTAATATATATATACATACACACACATACACATCATCCATATATATATATATACATATATATATATACATATATATATATATATACGTATGCACATGTCACACACACACAGAATCATATATATATATATACATATATATATATATATACATATATATATATATATATACACACTTATGTTATATCATCATAAATCAGCATATCTCATATATCATCTTTACCATCAAATTTATTCCATGATTTTTTCCCATGCCATGTCTCTATCCGACATGGCACGGCACCGCCAGGACAAGATGAAGCGCCTCACCTGGTTCTTGGAGAAACTTCAAGGGTCGACCTATGCCACAGCCCTTAGGACGGGGTCCGACCCGGTGGATGTGCCTTATGTGCTCCGTGACGGGGAAAAACCCGTGGCTCAAATGGGAGGATTTGGAGTTTCTTTCAGCCCGAAATTTACTGAGTTCCTCCATTTTTTTAAAAACTCGAGTTGCGATTCAGAAATGGGATGAGATAGAAATATGAGATTCGTGTTTTTGAGGAGTTTTTTCAGGTTCCTCATCTTTTTTTGGCATTTTTCTTTTTACTGACTGATGGTCAGTCATACCACGACCACCTGGCTCCACGTTGTCACGTTGTCCAGGAGCTGGGGTCAAACCCTCATACCTTGGTGTAGATCTACTAAGGTGCGGCCTGCTGGTGATGTCGTCATTTCGTCCACTGTGGGATGTCGCTTACCCGGCCTGGTAAACATACAAAGTTAGCGAACTTGAACATGGCCATAGAAATAGTGAGTTTTCCTATTAATAGCATGGTGGATCTTTCCAGTTCGTTTTTTGTATGTTTACCAGAGGGTCCCCAGTTTTGTTGATGAAATCTGAGACTTTTTCTGGATGAAACACATGCAACTGGACAAAAGCTTGTTGTATCACCATTCAAATGTGTGCTTGCCGTGCGTACCTTCCTTTTCTGGCCAGTTTATATATGTTTATATGTATTTTAAATTCTCCCCTGCCCCCAAAAGATCCTATAAGCAGTGAACATTTTGCACCAATAACACGGATGATATCACTGGTGCCCCATAGAAAAACCTGTCAATATCTGGTCAAATCATCTCGAATTTTCATGAAATTCCACAATCATCACAAAACAGCATTTGCAGGTGAAAATCCATCCTCAATTTTCCCATCCAACTTTCCCATCCTTTCCAAAGTGTCTCCATGGGATTTTCCCGGTTTTTCCCAGATGTTTTAGCGGGAAAAACTCCCGGTGGGATTTTCGCCCATGGATTCCACTGCCGGAGGTGGAAGAGGCGGACTTCAGCCGCTATAGTTTGGAGGCGGAAGTGGCGCCGTGACTTTCCGTGACTTTCCGTGGCGCGCTGGCCACGTTGGGAATTTGGGTCAAGTGATAGCTGGCTGATACTTATGTTTGGTTATTTAACTATATCACATATCATATAACTGGGACAATATATATATATAATTATACATAATCTACTATGGCATAAATATCATAATCTACTATGATTATTATTATTGGATAATACGATCTGGTTATGACTAACATAGCCATGGAAAATCCCTCATAAATGGCGGTTTGCATGGGAAAATCATCTATTTCTATGGGCCATTTTCCATCAAATATATAAACTGGTATGGTGAAGTATGGTGAAGTCCTTAGAAATTGTCATGGTCATTGCCATGAAAGATATAAAAACTGGTTGGTGGTTTGATGATCAATGGGATGATAGATGGTATACCAATGGGATGTTTACCACCTATAAATGGGATATATACATGGGATATATGGGATGATATTTCACGGGATATATACATGGGATGATGGCAATATATACTGGTTGGTGGTTTGGAACATGAATTTTATTTTCTCCAATAGTTGGGATGATGATCCAATCTGACTAATATTTTTCAGGGGGGTAGGTCAACCACCAACCAGACAATATCGTTGATATGACTCTAGTTATAGATAACTATTAAGCAGTCAGAAGATCATTTTTTTTCTTTGCCTACCTTGAGCTCTTTTTCGTGGTATATGATATATGCGATATGTATACTATATACATGTACAATTATCGGGATAGCATGGTGGTGTTAGTAAGAAAAGTAGGGATGTCTTCCAACCATGATATGGTGAGTCTAAGCGACGCTTCTCTTAACCAGAACGATATGGAAAATCCATGGCTTTGCGTGAACATGGTGGCCCTCCGGTGTCATCAAACGTGGCTAGCTGGAAAACCCCCTATGAAATGGAGGTTTTAGTTGGAAAATCATCGAACTAAATGGTGGAGTTTGCATGGCCATGTTCGATATCCGGAGGAAAGCATATGAGTGGTTGATATAGAACGGCCATTGATAAAAGATATGACCATATCAATTTTACATATTTCCGGTTTCCGTTGTCTCATTAGGGGGTACCCCCAGGAAAAGTCCTCCAGTCGTCATGGTGATTTCTTCCATGGATCAACGACTTCGCGAATCGCGGATCCTGTCGCAGATTCGCTCCTGCTGGGACATGGACATGGGCCAGAGAGCTTTCCGCCGTTGTTTGGATGATATCACCACCATGAAGGCCTGGATGATGGGAATGGGAAATGGGAAATAGTTGTTACCCGGCCTGGTAATTTGTTACATAGCTATAGAACATCACCATGCTATTAATAGGTAAACCATCTATTTTTTAATGGCCATTTTCCAGTTCGCTATGTTAGTTTACCAGAGGGTATTTTTTTGAAGCAATTGGGCTGATTTAAGGTCAAAACCACATCCTTTGGACAACACACATCATTTGCTTCTCGAAAAATAGTGGCAACATGATTCACTGAAGATTTAGTGGAAAAAAAACACCACTTGGTATCATTCATCTCCGTTTTTTTGTTGTTTCTGATGGTCGCCAATTGCCACATCAGTTTGCCACCTCGTCATTTTGCTAGGCATCCTGTACAGTGCTCTACCAGTCCATGCTGGGGTTGATCCTGAAGATTTGTATCATTGCATCTTGGCTGAACGGTGGGCCCGTCTGGCGAATTGAAGGCACAACCGTCAAGCTGGGTTGGTTGTAGATATTTGATCCGAAAAACAAGAACACAGAATTACACATTTCTTGTCCAAGATTCTTATTCCAATTATGGAGTCCAATTATTTCAATAATTGTCCAAGTATGTCCAAGTATTTAAGTTGTTTTTTTTTGTAGATTTCCCCATGGATATTCCAAGGTTGATCCCAACCAAGGTATTGGCTTTGCTGCTCATGCTGCAGTTCGTCAGTGGTTCACTACCAGTCGCTAGCTGAGTGGATTGGGAACTGATTGAGCTATAGGAAATTCAACGCCAGTCCATTTTTGTCGAAGTCACCGAAAAAGACGTGCCCCGTGACGTTTTTTGAACCCCAAAGAACTCAGGTTTGGTTTGGTTTGGGGCGACACATGTGAGTCATGTTGCTTGAATCCCCTATCCGATGTGTGAAAAACCATGGTTGGATCCCATCTCCGACCCCCCGAAAGATGCTTTTCTACATCAAACTCTTCCGTTTCCGAGAAAAATCGGGCATTGATGCTGAAGCTATTTTTTTGGGGTCATGTTTGATGCTCTCCCTATTTGATATTAGATCCATTTAGATCCTCCATTTAGTTTGATGATTTTCACAGCGAACCAAAGCTCCATTCTGTTCGGGGGTTTCCCAGCCATGGCAATGACCAAAGTGTAAACCATGCCATGAAAATTGTTGGATATATAGAGATCCCATTAACATCCCATACTCCATTAAACCGCTTAGAACAACAGAGTTTTCAGCTCCCAGCTATTAAACATCTCCCAAAAAACCAACCCACAAAATCCATGCAGCTTCTTTTGGATGTTTTTTTTTTTTTTTTCCAGACCTTTTTCCATTACCAACAAAGCCACCCACCCATCGCCATCGAAAGCCGCAACGCCATCGATGCCAGGAGATCGCCCGGAAGCAGGCCATCGCTCAGCTGGAGGTCATTGATGCTGAGAGCCCAGCGAGCCAAGAATCGGATCTGATCCTCTGCGAGATGATCCAGAACCATTTCGTTGCCCGGCGGACGGCAACGGCGGTGCCCGGTTAGGGGTTAGGGCCGTTTAAGGCAATTGATTGAAACTGGGGATAGAAACTGGGGGATTTAGAATGGGATGAGTGGATAACGATGGAAAATGGGATGTGAATGGGATATAAATGGGAATTTCATGGGATTTGATGGTTTTTTTTTTATGGGATTTTGATGGGAGATTAGTGGATATTCATTGGATTTTAATGGGAGATTAGTGGATATTCATGGAACGGGATGATTGGATGATTTAACTTGTAAACATTTTAGTAGCTATGGAAAATGGCGATTTTCTTTGACCGTTTTCAACGATGGTGATTTTATAGTTTTTGGATGCCTTTAGTCTACTTTTAGTGTCATTTAGTTGGTATTCACATATATTAATCCACCTATATTACCCTCTGGTAATTTAACATAGCTATTGAAAATCACCATTTTTCATGGGAAAACTCACTATAAATGGCCATTTTCAATAGCTACGTTAAATTACCAGAGGGTATATATATATATATATATAATGGGGATGAGTGAAGACCAGCATCTCATAGCCATGTCATCGGTGCATGACGATGCCGAAAAAAAAATCGGATGGAAGTTAGTGATGGAAATTCCAGACGTCATCATTGACCATCCCAGGATTCCTGGTGGCACACGAATACAATGGCATCTTTTTTGGGCTTGGGAGCATGTTGCGCCACATGGAACTATCCCCAAAGTTGGTGTAAAAATCGTGATCTGTCCCGAAAAAGTTCAGTGCACCTTTGGGATGAGGCTTCGTTTTGATGAAGACTTTTTGACACCTTTTGATGACTTTCTCTATACTTTTTGCGATCATAAAAAACCATTTGGAATTTTAATAATTTGATTGCTTCGCTTTGAAATCATCGAGATATAAACCGGTTTCTCGGTTTGATTTGCATCGTTTTTCTCATCCAAAAGTAACATCGATTGCTCCCATTTGGGACTCAAAAATAACCTCCAGGAGACTTATCGCCCAATTGTCTGTGGATTGGGGGCATATCCCCGTAGATCTTTCATATCTTTTTGTGGGAAAGGTAGCTTCAATAAATCATCATAAATCTATAAAAAACCAAAAAGATCATTTATAGGTCATCTATATAACAATGCTACCTTCAGTACCTTCAATCGATTTCAGCCATTTTTCCAAAAAAAACATGGCTTCTTCGCCGAGGCGGAATCTTTCCCTCGCTGTAGCCTGGTGCTGCTGGCAACTTGGCAGCTGGAAATCCGGTGGACTTGGATCATCTATGGGACTTTCCTCCGGTGTTTGCTGAGCGTTTCGGTGGGCCGTAAATTTTTAAAGGAAAGGGGGATATGATGTATAACTGGGAAATGGTGGGTTAAATCTACTATGATAATATATCACATTAGATTTATTATATATAGTAGATAATATATATATATATATATATTGTGAATTGTGCTCCACACATTCTTGCACATTCCAGGTGGCATTTGCATATCATGATTTTCCAACATGTGGCCGCTACGGCCCAATTCCCATTTTAGGGCTAA
>Ga0126342_10005401_pt1 | contig 22263 bp, 16 predicted proteins | sample Cyp1metagenome_FD_92528 | JGI IMG/M metagenome (GOLD analysis project Ga0126342, IMG submission 92528) | Coral microbial communities from Lord Howe Island, Old Settlement Bay, Australia - Cyphastrea 1 metagenome | ecosystem: Host-associated > Invertebrates > Cnidaria > Coral ...
ATATATATATATGATATATAATATACATTTTATTTGTATGTGCAGATCCACATTGAATGCTGTTCCATTCCCCAGGTCCTGTCCCCCAGGACTCCTTCCAACGCATCTTGTACAAACCGCCCGAGTGGTTCGTGGGCGAGGACCAGGTGGTGGTCCGCGTATCGGACGGCGGCGTGAGCGGCGGCGGCAACCTGACGGGCGAACTGGGCTTTGAAGCCACTTGGATGCCGAGGAAATGGCAGAAATCAGGACTTTTTACATCTTTTTACCCTCTGCAAATTTAACATAGCGAACTGGAACATCACCATTTTGAGCAAATCCGCGTAAATCATCGAACTAAATGGTCCATGTTGAATAGCTATGTTAAACCAGAGGGTATATCTTTTTCTCATGGAAAATCGGAAGTATAAACTACAGGAGAGATGGTAGATTCATGGGACATATATATTGTAATATAATCCTAACAGCAATGGGATCATATCCAAAAACAATCTTAAAATACATTGGATTGGATATATCCAAATATTGTAGTATATCCTAACATCAATTCCTGGATTAATGGGATCATATCCAAAAACAGTTCCAATTGGTGGTTCACCCCAGGAATTGTGGCTTAGTTCGTCGGTGAAGCCATCCTCTTTATACGGCGGAATGAACCACCAGATGGTATAAATTTGTGGACATACTGTGGACCATATTACTGTTACTATATGGCTACTATATGGCTATTATAATTGTGAAATATGGCTGTTAAACACTGGCAATTCACTGTGGACTTGGGATTTGATTAAAGATCATGTAAGGGGGAAACATGGTGGATGAATGGGATATAGTTAGAGGACAGTGATGTGATAAAGCCAATGAAGCACAATTTCACCGGAAATGGGTGGTACAAGTATAACACATACTGTATATATATATATATATAAATAATATATATATATATATATATATAAAGCATCCAATATTGGAGGTTTGCTGTTGGGTTTTCCAGAGCCTTCTAGAGCTTAGCAGGTCCAACAAAAACCACGTACCCCAAAAAAGGATCCGGATGAAACTTGAGGGACCTAGCAGGATGATTTTGCATGATTTGATTATGGGAAATGGCATTTTTGTTGGGGATAGGAAGGATGGGACATCGCTTAAATTTCGGATTGAAATGCAGGAATGTGCAGGTCGATCATAACATTCTGATGTTTTCTGAGTGCGCAAGATATGCGTCTGAGGTGAAGGTACTTCAAGCTCGAATTCCAGTGGGTCTCACTGCAGAAGCAGAGGAGTTGAAAGGACAGGAGGACCACCCTTTGAGGTCGCCAGCCAGCAGAAATGAGATTGAGTAGGAAACTATCTTTAGCTCAGTAGCCCCTGCAGTTTCCATGATTTTCCATCACATTTTCCTTTTTATCTAAGGTTACCCGCCATGGCCCAAATTCGTGCTGTGCCCCATGCCGAGGTTTGGCCATGAGGGGAAGCTCCGAATTGCTTTTGCGGCTCAGAAACCCATGCTGTACCTCAAGATCTCATCGCCGGACAGCTTTGGGAGCCAAACTGCCATAGTCATGGAAGAATCCCACCAACAACACTTTAAATATGGAACCCCAAAGTGAAAATAACCCAGTAATGTGGGTAAAACAATGCCATTTTTACCACCCATTTAATGGAATGGTAACCATCCTATAAAAATGGTGACTGGGGGGGGATGGTGGATCTTGTTTTACCGACGTTACTGGGCTACTTTAAAGGAATAGATGTAACTCTCTATCTCCCTGGCGCTTCATCTCGCCAGGATGGTGCCCTGCGGCAGCCGCTGATGAATGCCTCCGTCCTGTACGTCTCGCCGCATTTGATCGTCGCTGGACGGTTTCGGCAAGCCGTTTTGGAGCAAAAAAAAGGATGGCGTAGATAATCTATAATCAACTGTTATAATTGTTAGCCACTATAGTTACACTATTTGCCATTATGAATAACCAATCAACATGCGAAAAAAATGCGGAAGTATTTCCAAAAATGGGCAAACATCAACTTTGGGAATGATGATTTGGGGGGAACATATGGGAACATCTCCAAAAATGGGCTGAAATCAGGATTGGGTCTTGATTTGTTTTTTAAAGTTGAACTTTTTTTTGAACCAGATAAATTGTAGTTATAAGGGGGAATCATTCTAGAAAGGGCGAAGCTTTCCAGGTTTGTTTTGAAGCGTATTCACATGTATTCATTTTGCTCAGACAAAGGTGCTTGCATCTGAGGGACGAATGTGGACATTGATGGCGGCCTTTCAATGGCCGGTAAACACAGATGGCAATAGGACACTCCTGAGGACGACTCACGTGCAATGCCAACCCCGGATTAGCAAGCCTATGGGCTATTTAACTTGGGCATATATCATGACCTTCCCACATGTCCTCAAAATATGTTGAACATAGCTGTCATAACATTAGGCAATGTCAAGGCATTAGGCTCAAGCCGCCCAGGAAGCAACAGGCTCAGTGGCGGTCTTGCAGACTTTCCTGGAGGACGTGGAGTTTCGTCATCCCAAACAGGACTGGAACTGGATTCTGTACGGGGAAAATGATGAAAACTTCGGTCCTATATAGGATGGGGGTATGCATATGCCGTTATATGGTCCATTCTTGGACAAACCTAATATAGAAAAATCCATAGATATCCAGGGAATCCATAGATGCCTTTGTACGACGGGATAGGCAGCATTTCTCCAGGAGTATGCCCTTCATGGCCCAAGCCTATCTTTGCCCTTAAAATGTTATCCTCGCAACGTGCATCAACCCCACTTGGAGGATCACTGCTATAGGTAGGGCACCGGATATTCCAGGCTTAGATCCTTCGGATTTCAGCTCCCCCCAGCGTTTACATTTCGTGGTTCCCAGCCATTTTCAAAGGAAACTGGTGGTATAATTCAATGGATTGGTTTGTTCGGGAAAATCTTAACCGGAAACCAGGGTTTTTACTGTTTTTACCATTAAATATGGGGGTTTCCTGTAAATTTTCCCTTAAACCAATCCATTGAATAATTGCATGACCACTAGAAGTTAAACTTTCAGCAGCTGGAAACCAACCAGATTTGGGTCTGAAAATCGGCGACCCTCACCTCCAGTGAGGTGAATCATGTAAATCCATCATTCGTCAGGACTTTAGCACCAGCTCTCTGTATCCAAGCTCCATCCTACTGAAGATCTGTCAATGGGATGCCTGGCGTTTTGATTTTGATTGGGGAGCCGTTACATCCCGGTCACATGGATGTACCAGTGGAACATGTGTAGAGGGAGTGGCCGGTCGCCTAGTGGGAATTTCAGGCATCGGATCGGACTCAGGATGCGGAACTGGCAGTGCCAGCGGATGACACCTGTACTTCCAAGTCTCTGACTGTTCACGTTGAAGCCGTTGCCACTGGGCATCACTGGGCTGGACCAAACCCCATCAACCAAAGCCCAAGCATCAGCAAATTCTTTACATGGATTTCTTTGAAATTGAGGTTAACATTTCAATGAATTCTCATCATCTACAAATGACATCAAATGAATTATCGAATGTTCAAATGACCAGTTGTAGGGTATACGGTATAATTACCCATTTTCAGACGTGGTTGGACGTGTGGATGTTTGGATCCCTTTGAGCCGTTAGTTTCTGTGGGTTAGAGGTTTGGACGATGATCAGCCGCCAGCAGGAAAGGGACGATTTGCAGGAAACCTCTGATTTTGATTTTAACAAAACCATGGTTTCCGGGTTCAGATGTTCCAAACTAAACCACCTGAACCAGTTATAGGGGATTTCTAATCAGTAAACAAACTCCACGACCCACTTTGAATCCAAAAAGTCAAATTTTTTCCCATAGAACACCCAGAAAAGTCACGAAGAACTCCCACACAATTCTCAGGGAAAAACCATCGCCATGGTATCCATATGTCTTTTTTGGTCGTTTTTTCCACCATGTTTTCACTGGTGGTTTGGAACCATGGAATTTTGAATGACTTTCCAGAAACAGTTGGGAATGGAACATCATCCCAACTGTTACTCACTCACTCCATCATTTTTCAGGTTGGGGGGTAGGGCTCAACCACCAACCAGTAATCATTGATAAACCATATTATTCAAGATCATTAACCATATAATAATAACCATTAATATTAACCATTATTAACAGTATATTAAATGATTAACATATAATAACCATATATTAACCGTATATTAACCATTATTAACCATTATTAACCATATATAAACCACTGGTTTTATTAACCAACCAGTTTCATGTTTTCAGCATGTTTTCAGCTCAGGACGACACCCCAGTGATCTTCTCGGTGGACCATCCCTGGGCCCTGCCGCTCCTGGTCCAACAGGACACGCCCAAGGCGCTCTGCTGCTTTCGGGTGCAGGATCTGGACCTCCGTAGCGCGCCACAGTGCCTGGGCCGGGAGAACGTTGCCCTAAAACTGGGCATCTTGAGATGAATTTTACGTGAATTTACCAAGAGAACATCGAATTTATTGATATTTATGATATTTATATGGGTTTATACAGGTTTATATTCAACAAGAACACATTTATAATTATAAGTATTACATGTATCATGTATGTATATGAAATTAGAACCAGGTCATGTTAGCTAAGTTAGTGCAAATAACTCCAATACCCGTTGGCTCTATGGTAGATATAATAGTTGAATTGTCTTATAAATCAGCAACACCTGGGGAGGATGCTTGGTTGTGAGGTAAGGTGAACAAATTAGGGTTCAACATGGTTTAAGCATGTATGGAAAACTGGGATTTTATCCCAGATAATCCGAGGCAAAACCACTAAGCAACGGGTTTGTTAACCATGGAAGATGGGCACTTAAGTGGGAAACACGGTGGATTGAGGGGATTTAATCTTATGTTCATGGGGCGAAACTCATGCCAAAAACAACTCCAACTTAGGGTCAGTGTGGGATGATGTTTATTGTGACCCAAAAAACATGGTCACTGGGATAGGTCATCAGTCATCAATGGCTTCACAGAGGGTCACCAGGAAAAGTTCGCGTCTTGTTTTGTTTGCTGAAACTCTTTTTTCTCCCTACTAAGAATGCGCATAGGATTGCCCAGCTTATGCGCTTAAAGATTTCGTCATGTTTATATTCATACTGTTTATATCAAGAATGAAGGTAACGGTGACGACTGAACCATTGATTTTATTTATGAAAGTTGGATGAAAGGGGGCTGTAGTCAGTTACAATGTGTCACAATGTGTCACCATGTCGATCAATTGCCTTGGTTTCCTTCCTGGATCTTCCTGGCATGCTCTTCCACCTTCTGTAAAGAGTTACCCTCTTCAAAAAATCGATTCACACAAACAGCCTGGGAAAGACTCTTAGGTGTTTGAACATGATATGATAACCCGTTCTTCCGAGAAAATGATGATGATTTCTTGGGTTCCATTCTGATCTTCGATGAGTGGTGCACCGCCCAGGATTGATGCAGCATGGCCCTTCACGATGCGCGTGATGGCCAAATATGGGAATATCAGCAGCTGCTTCAGGGATTTCAGCGACATTTTCGGTTCCTTTCGTCTAGCTTTGCTGATGATTGCGTCATGTTTATGGGTGCGTACCTGTTTGTATATCTATTGGGTTCTAGGATCGGTATGCTTGCTGCTTGCATTTTCCAGCATATCAATGCACCGCATGGGTGGTCAAAATGAGGACAAGCTATGAACCAACATGTTTCCTTTTCACTTTTCACATGTGCAGGACCTTTAGCTTTGGAAACTCATCAACATGCTTGTGGGTCTCGACAGTTGGTATTTTTTGGAGCTTAACTACCTTTAAATATGGGAGGCAACTCTGTTTAGTTCATCATGAAGATTCTTCAGATCGGTCTACTGGAATTTTCCCACGAAACCACAGAATTAGCATGCAAAGACCGGCTTTTCAAGCCTTTTGTTCTCCCTTAAGTATGTTTTTTTGACTGTCATTTTTTGGGAGGGGTAAAAAACTGATGATTCAAAAGGCTCCTTTTAAAAGCGTTGTTTTTTTCATGGTTGACATGGCGCCATGTTCCCCTCATTTCGAGGCATGGTCATGTCCAGTAGCGCCATCCTCACGCAGAGCGAGCGCAATTTGGTCACCTTCCAGGGCTACGCAGAGGATGTCGAAGCCACGTTGGACACCTTGGTCTACACGCCTCCACGGAACATGAGTCGCTGGACCATTGAAAAAGCTGCAGAGCTTTTTACCCTAACAGTTACCCTCTGGTTGTGACTAACATAGCCATGGAAGATGGGAAGATGGCCAATTTATAGATGGTTTACCTATTATTTTAATGGTGATTTTCCATGACTATGTTAAATAACCAGAGGGTAATGAGTTACAGATTTGGGCTTTGGTGAGGGGTAAACACCATGGTAAACATCTCCCTTAGATGGCCTTTCTGACTCGGTGTCTCCTCGTTACGAAAGGCGCGGCGCGGGAAGGGACCCTTCCAACGATCCCAAAATCGCCCCATAACTCCTTAAGCGATTTAGTGATTTTGCATGATAACCAACTTCGCTAACCTATAGATCCTATAATAGAGCACTCATTCAGTTACATACTTCACACTCATTCCAGGATGTTCCACTTTCTGTAATTGGAGTTTTGGGATATGAATAGTCTAAGACATTCTGATGACTACTGAACATGTAGATCTTACGTTGATATACTTGTACGATATCGGGATACAACTTGATATATCTTAGTAATAGCTTGTATGAGTATGAATCATATCTATAGATATCATAAGACCTCATTCGATCTTTGCATATCTATACTGTTTAGCATCCCCTCAACGAACATAGAACCGAAGTTCACCCATCTTGAGCGGAAAGCGGCCTGGTAGCAAGCCACAAAACATGCCATGTTCCCTAAGATCCCAACTTAAATTCCATCAAACCATCATGTTTGTTGCTTCAATGCCCATTGTGTCATCATACAGATACACTCATCTATATCATATATATATATATATATATATTATATCATATCATAAACACATAAAATTTCATGATATACACATACATGTACATATACAGTATACACACACGCACACACATACACATATATACATGATACATATATATATACATGATACATATATATACATGATACATACATATATATATATATATTCCATTGATCTCGGGATGGCCTTCAGGTCACCTACACGGCCTGGACCACCTGTGCCTCTTCTTGCAGGACGTGCCCAACGCCCAACGCCCGGGCGAGGCGCAGATGCGACGCTACACGGGCTGCTGGGATATCGACATCCAACCCGTGGCTGCGCCGGAGATTGTCCCACAGGAGATGGGATTTCCATGGGATTTTCCCGGTTCTTTCCACCTCTAAAAGAGGGAATCTATAGAGAAATATAGGGAATATTCATTTGGGATAACAGGGAAATCTATAGGGAATATATCTATAGGGGTATTAAATATCTATAGGAAATCTATAGGGAATATATGAATATATCCTATTCCTTTTGGAGCATCTTAAGCAAATCATGGGAATATTTGCAGGACACCGACTATGATATTGAGGCATAAGAAACCTCCCATTTTCAGGAAACTTCTATATATGATGTTTATTCCAGCCATGGTTTCCTTTAGATTGTCATTCCATGGGAATTCCCACCATTGGTTGAAGAAAAATTGCAGGAGCCCCTTGTTTTAATGCTGCAGCACTGCTTCAAACAGTTTTCTCTTTAAACAATCCATCAATGGATTGGGATTTTGGATGGGCCTCTTCAGGTTGGGTTGCCGACGTTGGAAATTGTGGCCGATTTTTTTTTGTGGTTGCCCTATGTCGGAAATAAGATTAGTCAAGGTAGCAAAATCAGATAGTAATAGCATGTAATAGATACTAATAGAACATCCACCATTTGGGATACTAATAAAACCATATAGATACTTTGGATCTATTATTTGTCTCCATTTTTTTCATTTGGGATGGACTTTCTGACCTGGCCAACTTGGAAGACTCAGTAATAGGCATCTCTTTTCAAAATCTGCTGGGCAACGACGGCGGAGCTATCCATTTGCCTTCTGTTGAGGTTTAGTCCTGTCCCATTTTATCCTATTTTAAAGAATCCACCTATCTTCATGATCATTTATGGTATTTTTAAAATAGGATAACATGATTTACTGGGTAATGCTTTTATTACATGGTATCTAATATTTTTAAAGTCCTCATGGTAATGATTTACCATTGCTTATCATCATTACATGGTATTTGCATGCTTGTCTCCGGGCCGACTGCAGCAACCTCACTGGTTAGTCAATTGAAATATCTCAAGAATGGCCGACAATTCAGATTAGTTGTAGAATGTTGTAGATGCTTTGTATTCAAACACTCCCTATCATACGTATCCCGACATCAAAATGACAACATGTCCAAATAATATCCCTTATAATATAAGTTATAACTTACAACTTATAACTGTCAAATTTGGAAAAAATGCACAGCTGGTGGAACGATTGTTGCACCCTGTGAGCTAACATGGACACAGCCTATGGAAAGAAAGCCCATGGTCTCCTCAGGAAATGATCTATAAATGTTTTTTTTCCCCATGGCTCTCCATATCTATAGATATTTATAGGGTTCCTATGATGATACATGGTGGGTTGTCCACATATACACACACACATATATATATATAGATATATGGGTATGGATCAATACCTATTAATACCATTTTCAGGGGGATGAACATCCATTTACCAGCTATTTTGATGTTCACCAGGGGTACAAGGTTTTGACACACTGCCATATATATACATACATATATATATATATGTATAAATTAATATTTACTGCAGATTGGTAAGATCTCTGAAGCAGTTGTTACCTGAGACTGGTCCTTGAATCTTCCGATTCCAGGAGCCAGACCGCTTTCCAGAGCCTGCGGAGTTGTCGTGCCGATTTCAGAGCTTCAACGAGCAGAATGACTCGGAAGAAAATGGCACCACCTGCGAAAGATATATCGAGTTGCCTTGACAGAAAACTTGGATTTGATCGAATTTTCACACCATCCATGGGGTGTTCTGTTTTCTTTTGGGCAGGATTCAGGATTCTGTGAATAAAGATGATGGGGGATGGCGGGTCGAGCCACTTGAGTTGCTTCCTTCAGGCATTGGTCACCCAAACGGATTTTATGCACACCTGCCTCCTCCCAAAAAGGAAACAAACTTAAGACGAAAAGAGTCGAGATGACCGAAAGTCAAGGGGCAGGTTTTGAACCTGACCCAGTTCCTAAACCATCCGAATTCCAGAGCAGCTTTGTTGCTGTTCATGGTGGTTGAGCTTGCGATGTCCAAGACTGCCTGGAAATTTGGAAATGCCCAAAATTCCATGGAATTTGACTATTCATGACTATTCAGTGACCTGAGTTGCACATTGTTCTCCTGCTTGAAGCCCAGTTCGTCCGCCAGGTTGTATCCCTACGATGTGACACTCGTCCCCGATGCCGACAACGAATCCAACGAGTCCAACGCCTCGGACCACGATTCTTGGCGCTTGGCGACCACGTTTCTCGTTTCACTCACTTGGAACGTCCTGTTGGCCCTGGGTTTAGTTGGAGGATTATATGATTTTCGAAGCAAACCATCACTGTTTGGGAGGCCCTTGGTTCATCAACCAGGTGATTTCAGGTTGACAATCCACTACTATTTGGGTGAACCCCCTTAATCCATCAAGTAATGTGAGACTAAGTCACTACCTGAGGTGACAGGTTGAGACACCGACCAGATTCAAAGACATGTTTTTTCTCTGGGGAAATGGCGATTGGACAACGCCTTTTTGTATCCATATAGGCTTGTCTGAAAGTAGGGCACCACTGAATCCGCAATTAGGGTGGTATGCCCAATTGTCATCCCTTTTCAGAGGCCCATGCAGGGAGAACTAGCAGTTTATTCATACATATAGCATCATCATCATCATCATCATCATCATCATCATCTAGCACTAGGGGTAATTAGATGTAATTAGCATAAACGAGCGGTTCCAAACGGTGGCTGTGGCTCCATGGTTTTCTGAGTCTTGATGGCTGTGGTTCGGTCTTGGTGGCTGTGGCTCGGTCGTACATCATGGTCATAGCATAGAAATATCATCCCTTGATTCTACTATTACATGCCATATGCCATACAAATTATTCCAAGCATATATATATATATAATATAATCATTCTCATTTCTCGTTCAAATTCGACTGGATATATAGATTAGATTAGATTCGATTAGATAGGATAGATAGATAGCTAGATAGCTAGATAGCTAGATAGCTAGATAGCTAGATAGATAGATAGATAGATAGACAAATAGATAGATATAAAGAAACATAGAAAGATAAACAGAAACAGATACACACTGAGATACACACACACATATATATATATAATATATATATATAGATAGCTAGCTAGCTAGATAGATAGATAGATAGAAAGATAGATTAGATTAGATTAGATTAGATTAGATTAGATTAGATAGATAGATAGAGACCCTCATCATTTTTTAGAACTGTCATCCCTCGGTCCCTCGCCCTCCAGGCCCCCCTCAGGACACGTTGGAGGACGCCCCCTGCGCCAACTGCAGCGCCTTGCCGCCGCTGCCGACGTCGCCGCTGCCGGAGGATCTGCCGGAGGTGTCGGAGCTGCCGGACTTCGACGACCGGCTGCCGCAGTTCTACAAGCAGTCCACCTTTGGATCCAACGGGACGACGCCTGGAGGAAAGGAACGATCCAAGGATGTGGTTTTTGTCATGTTTAGGCGGAAAAGGTTTCGTTATATGGTTATATGTTGATTATATATGTTTTGGTTTTTGTTGTTTTGGACAAGAACTTTGAATTTGGGGAATCTATTCAAAAGCCTTGATCTGATAGTTGATTTTATATGGGGCATGCGGCGATCACCAGCGCTGGACCCGAGGAACACCACAAATTTGTCGTTTCCAGAAAGCTTCGAAGATGATCCGCGCAACGTCATTTTCGAGGCCCCTCCGGCCCACATCCAGCGATCAGGGTCATGGCCAGTTTCAGCATGGGCTATGCAAGGTTTGTTTTTTATGGTTTACATGGGATATAATGGGAGTACTGGAGATTTATTGGGCACTTGATGCAGGTAAAAATATGATTTTTTGAGGGCGTATCCAACACGGGGATACCCCAAATTGGCCAGTTTACTAGGGAAAATTATGATTAACCAGTGGTTTTTGGGGGGCGCCGTTTGCAGACAAACCCAAGTATTTCACGTTGCAATTCCTTTGACTGAATCCACATGTTTGCTCTGGCGGGAGATTTTTGGGTATCTGTCGTAATCATTTACGGTACCGTTTATACCTATTCAATCCCTTTTATGGCATTGTACTCTTCAATAAACTAACATGGCTGTGGAAAATGACCAATTTCTAGATGATCTACCTATTGAAAATTGTAACTTGCACTAGCTACATTAGTTTACCAGAGGGTATGGTACGTGAACGCCTACATCTTTGAGTGAGATAAAAGCCACCACAGCCCATCGCATCGGCTGGTTTCAGGCCCTGACGAATGAGACCAACAGCACGGTGAACGTCTCCAACGAAACGGAGATCGAAATGCCCAACGCCAGCACTCTGCTGATTCACAGCATGGTGGGCTCAAGCATTCAGGTGGCACAGGGGACAGACTTGCAACTGAGACTTGGTCGAGTTGGTGAAATTTTGAAGATTTGTGATGTGGCTCCCTGGATAGTGTCGGTAATTACAAACAGCCTCTTGCGGCATAACTGGGCCAGGTTCTGCCAGGCTGATGATTCTGAGTGGATCAGGCTGATGGCTACATTGCTACATATTGTTACACTGTTTGGGTACCATCTGGTAATTTGTTACAAATAATTCCTAGCTATGGATCATGACCAATGAAAATTGATGGTTTGCCTATTTTCCATAGCTATGTCAGCTATGTGAGAAAAAAACTGCCAGAGGGTATCAATTGTGATTGCCAGTTCAGTTTTGCTATAATTTTGCTTTATTCGCATTTTGTCATTATTTATCACGATTTATCTTTTAATGGATTTCCAATGGGTATTGTTGGCACAGCATTTGGGTTTGTCGACAAATAGGGTAATTAGTCAAAATCCAATGGTTTATCACCATTTTCCCCATTAAATATGCCCATTTTGGGGGCATACCCCACCCATTTATGGAATCACAATCATACCGAGGAAAGATCTGCTGGCAGTCAGCGAAAGCTTGCCGGAACTCTGGACGGCCGCAGGCGACTTGAACCATTTGCTCCCTGGAATTTGTAGGTGGATTAGTTCACCCCAGCTATTTCAGTGGGAGAAGGTTGGTGAATCCACTGATAGGATGAACTAAGCCACTTGCGATTCGTGGGATGAGCCACCAAGTAGCTTGTTTTTTTTCCCGGCTAGACCGTAACGTCATCAGCTGCATGGTTGGTTGGAAAACCCACCATTTCTCAAACTGCCATGGAGCTGATTGCTGGAGGCTTGGGTTACTAACCAGCTAAGCATAAGAAGTATTCTAAAGTATTCTAAAGTCCAAGCCGGCAAAGGCAAAGATAGAATAACCATTGGTAGTAGCCTAATTTCCATGGGTAATTCATAGAATTTTTGTGAATTATTTAACACGTGACACATATTATAGGCAGGACAACCGAGTTGAAGTTGGCAGATGGCTGGAGTCGCTTGTTTCCCAGAAAGAATTACTTCAGAATGTGGACCAAATACAGACCACTCCTTTTAAATCAGATGGAAGGGGGAGTAGGGAGTCAGGGAGGGAATCCCTAGTGTTCTCGATATTCATTAATTCCATGCTGCTTGCTCATAATATCTCATAATCCAAGCAAAGCTCAGAGCATTTCGCTGGATTTCCAAGGGTTCCCCACATTTTAAAGGTTGACATCATCAAATGATAAGGAAGTTCTGATACACAAGCCGTTCACCCCAAATCCGTCCATATTCACATCCGGGTGCCATCGGAAGTATTCCCCTCATCTAGGAAATCGATTCAACAAATTTGTGTGTAATGTGGGTAAAACCATAATAAACCATCCATTTGGGAATAGTAAACATCAAAAAAACATATTTATGGTGATTTGGGGGATGGTTTATTATTGTTTTACCCACATTAGCGCATTTCTAGTGGCCCAGTTTCTTTGTTCTTCATCGAATCCCCGTTTGCTGTTTGAGCCTCCATCTTTGTTGGGTGCCATGAAAACAAGCCGGAGCGATTGGAATCTGCATGGCTGCATTGAAAGTCAGGTATTTCTTGGGTATTGGCAGTTTTATTTCAACCAATTTGCGGCTTCACTTTCCTTGTTTCTGCAATCTCCATGAAAAAATGGTTGTCAGTTAAGCCGACCAGGATCGTTGCATTGTGCTGGCTAAACACCCCAGCTTTGGAATATCTCAATCCACCTTCTTTTTCGTTAATCGCCTCTCCTTACGCTAGAAACTCTGGGTATTGAATCCATCCATTTTCAAGTCCCAATGGGTCCCATTAATGAGAATAATTAGCAATAATATATGACAACAATTAGGCCTGATAATAGTAACAAGAACACTGGTCTGGTTGGTGGTTTCAAACAATTTTTTTAATTTTCCATAATGTATGGGATAATCCTTCCCATTGACTAATAGTTTTCAAGATGGTTGAAACCACCAACCAGTTGCTGTTATTTTTCATCTTACGGGGCAAGGACTTTCGAAAAATATTGGGATACCTCCATCCCCAGGTTTGGAGCCTTTTCTTTAGCCCAGTTTTTTTAAAACTCAGTTCATCCAAGTTACTCCGAGTTAAAACCCAGTGAAATTATGTTAATTCATGCTAATTCCTCATTTTTTCCTCCCTGTTTCTATATTTTTTTTGTGAGTCAAGTCCACCGCCAGGTCTCAGCTCGTCCCCCAGTTACTTCCAGCTGCATTTGACGTTGGCGCACGGCTTGAGTTTCAGCTCACCACTTCCGGTGCAGTGCAGCAGCCTGGGCTGACCGGGCGCTGAACGTGGGTGGGGCGAGTTTTTCCGTAAACGTTTACGAAACGAGGTGGAAAACTCATGGTGAAACGATCTACTAATTGTATCTAATTGTTAGTTTACTTGATATTTCCCATGATATTCCCATTGTATAACCATTTTCAGGTTTGTGAATCGTAATTAGCCTAGCCAGAATATTTCGCGGGCAATTTGTTACAGAGCTATTGAAAATGAAGTTTTGCCGAGCAAAGAACACAATTTTGAATGGCTATTTAGATTGCCAGAGTGATCTTTTCGCACATGTTTTTTTTTCTTCTAGTTTTTTTCTTAATGAAGTTGCTTTTGGGAAAAAAACATGATATTAATTCTGGTTGGTGGCTTGGAACATTTTTTATTTTTCCACAATGTATGGGATAATCCTATATAATCCTTGCCATTGACTAATATTTTTCAAGATGGTTGAAACCACCAACCAGCCAATGTTTTTTCCCGATATTAAATAGGTTGCCTAAGTTCCCCCCACTGGTTTGGGTTGGTGAATTAAAAAAAAATCAGGACCAGCCCAAACCAGCAGACCATTGTTTGATAATGAAAGTTCATTGTTTGAACGTGTTTAAGACTAGTTGGTTGGTGACATCTTCCTTAGTTGTTCCCGTAATGTAGACATCTCCTAATTCTATTGACTTAAGATGGCTTAAAAACACTTGAAAACCAATTCCAAGCAGGGTGGGGCTCCATTGCAAATAGGCTAGCCCTAAAGCCAGCCAGGCTAATCACAATTGTTCTTGTTAGTTTCGGGGGTATACAGGTGTACCCCATTTCAAGACACACCCATGGAATAGTTGTTGCCTCATATGTGGAAATCTTTTGAGACAACGTTTAGTTCATGAGGATATAGACGAACACACAATCACATGATTATACAATAAGATACATATGGTATATATTAAAGAAATGGCCTATATTCTTTCATTGGATAATTCACCATTTAGGGAGCCTGATGGCTACCAGGCTACGTTACCTTCTACTCATTCTACTCAACGAACTGAGAATTGTCAGCATGAATGGCAAGGTCCATGTTGGTTGAGGTATATAATTTCTCCAGCTGTGTGCAGTTGAGTTTCCAAGACTTCACCATTTGATTTTCAATTTGGGGAATCTACCCTCTGGTAATTTAACCTAGCTATTGAACATGGCCATTTATAGTGAATTTTCCCATTAAGAATGGTGATTTTCCATAGTTATGTTAGTTTACCAGAGGGTATTGGGAACACTTGCAGTGGTGTTGATTTTCCAATGGATTTTCCACTGGATTTTCCATTGGGAAGACGAGCCCAGGTAGTGTGGCCAAACTCTCCCGGAGCGACCCGCTTCAGTCGGAAGACCCGAGAGAGTTGAAGCTGCGCCTTGGATGAGTCGATGAGAGTTTTTCACCCATGGAAAATACATGGAAAAAAAATCACCATATTGATAGCTGGTTGGTGGTTTGGAACCATGGAATTTTATGACTTTCCATTCAGTTGGGAATGGAAAATCATCCCAACTGACGAACTCACTCCATCATTTTTCAGGTTGGGGTAGGCGAAAAACCACCAAGTGAATAGCTATGTTCCATATGGATTCAACGGATACCATGGTGATGTTCCGATCAATTTCACGACTGTCTGTGGAAGATATATGAAAAAAAATCACCATGTTTGGTAGAGATTGGAACTATTTGGTATCTGGACCGAAGGAAAAGTGTTTGCTTCGAAAATTCGGCATGGGCCAGAAAAGGGCTTGCAATGGACCAGTTGGTTGTCTTAGTGATTCATCCCACTATTAGGCCCGAATATAAATGGGCTAAGTAGGGCTAGTTCACTTAGAACTGGGATTACGATCCACTTACCGGGATGAAGCACCAAGGAATACAATTTTGGCGTAGGCACGGTTGATTTACTCACATGGCCATAGATATCGGAGCTGTTCTTAGAGGTGGTTTTCAACATCTTGGCAAGGCGGGCAAGGTCTCAAAAAGTGGGATTTTCACCTTCGCCCCACAAATTGCATGAAATATGAAGACATTGACCAAAAATGGAGATTTCAGCAATCTCAACTGGTTGGTGGTTTGGAACATTTTATATTTTTCCATATATTGGGAATTTCATCATCCCAACTGACGAGCTCCATCATTTTTCAGAGGGGTAGGTATACCACCAACCAGTCAATTAACCATCATTAACCATCATTAACCATCATTAATCACTATTAATCACCATTAATCACCATTAATCACCATTAACCAATCATATCCCAGTCAAGAACTGGATCTTCAATGGAGATATGAGCCAATTTTCATAAGGGTGAATCAACGCCAAGCTGGGAGATTCAGGAGTTTCTCAAGCCCAAGGTGGTGCCCCCCCAGTGATGTTTGTTGGTTTATAACCCCCATTAAGTATAGGTATATCTACCATAAACCCAAGTTATTGGAGTTATAAACCAACTTAGCTAACTATGGGGCACCACCTTGTACAGGAGAGAGAGAATATTACGAAGACATTGGGGGACTCGAGTACGAAGCCGCGTGAAATGAAACAGCATCAGATCCATCAGGGTTGCTCCAGCCCACTACAGGTAAATGATAGCCACAAGAGGGAGAAAGTATATAGCTATTTTATCTCTCATTTGCCACATTCACTCCCCTTTTCAGCAACCCTGATTTTCATAGATGTTCCACAATTACATCATGATATCCCAGTATATCTCCATTATAGCGCATTAAATCTCATTTCCAGCATATTTCCATGATATAACCCACATGTTCCACATTTGTTCAGCTCAACCCTTGCCCAGGACGGCGTCGGCGACTGTGTTGCAGCAATGTGTAGAATCCTTGGCCGTACATGTGCCTTGGGACACACCAGTGACTCGGCCACTGAAAGCTTGGACGATCATCGTTGCGGGATGTAACCAGACACTCTATATAGAGGAGTAATTATTTATATAATAATGTGTGGATCGTTTAAGAAATGAGTAATTATTTGTGGATATAGATTAGTAATTAATATTTAATAATGTGTGCATGCATATATATATAATTATATATATATATTATATAATTATGCGTGCGTGTGTGTGTATAATATATATTATATATATATATATATGCATATTGTATGTATGTATGTATGTATGCATGTATGTGTGTGTGTGTCATATTAAGAATCTACAACTATCAGTTCTTAAGCCATCTAGTCTGCACTTTTTTGGTGTATTGTCCAGAAACAAATCACGAGAAGGCGGATCGATTTCCGCGCTTGGCCAGTGCCATCTACCCACTGGCCGGAAGATGCGGTCTGCGCCATCAATTTTCGCCTTGGAGTACATATATACATATGTTTATTTATTTATCCATTTATATTTATAGTTATGTATATATATATATACATATTGATTGTAGTTGCCCTCCAGTAAGCTGACATAGATATGGCTTAAATCCTCCAGCTGTAGATCATTTCTGAACAGGAAACCATGGATGTTCCATTCGAAATCCAAACAGGGGCAGGCTTGGAAACACTACAGCTATAGCCTATAGCCAAGGAACAACGTCACCCCAGTTGGTAAGTACCCCACTTAATCCAATATGATTATATAGTCCAATACAGTCTAGTAGAGTATATTCATGTATATTCCAGTTATTTGGGTTGAACTTTGAATCACAGGATTCTTGGGGCGCACCACCACCAAAATCGCCACCCATCCAACTGGGGCACCCGGGGGGGCGCACAGGTGACAGCCAAAGCGGCCTCCACGGGTCCCAGTTTGATGTCCACAGTGCCGAGAAATGGCTCGGTGGATGTCAGCACCTCCAACTTTCAGGCGAAGCTGCGGAGCTGGGGGCAGCAGGAACCTAGACATGGGGAGGTTTTTTTTTTGTTCAGTTTGTAGGTTGCCAAAAAGATACACACATATATATATCTCATATATATATACATATTTATTACATTCTATTACTACGTGTTCATCATATTGACTTTACCCAATACCACACTAAGCACTCAGATTGGACATAGATTCCTCGATCCCAGGAATCCCAGAAAGCCAGGTGTTGCTGACCTTCAACGACTGGGTTCAGGCGGGTGAAGGCAACTTTCAGATCATCGATGCTGGGCGGTGTGTTAGGGATTTTTCAACATCTAGTGACCTCACTAAAGCACCGTAAATCCGTAAATGACTAAAAATGAAGGTCAGTTCGGAAGAAACACACCAAAATCAAGAATGGCTAGATGAATGAACATGTACAAATAGGGTAATTGTTGATTTTGGGATGTGAACAGCAGGGTGCCAGTTTTTTGGTGTAGGTAGGTCCATGTCAGACCTAGGGTGTGAAGTCAAGGTTGTGTTCCAGTTGAATAATATTTCCAGGGGTTGAAACTGTCAGTCAGGGGTTAATTACCCGATATATCCACAACAGCCAGCAACTTCAAAGTATATCATTTATCATACATCATATGTCATTATTTCATATCATCATATCATCATATCATCATATCTCATAGCATTATATCCTCCTCCTCCTCCTCCTCCTCCTCATCGTCAACATCATCGTCGTCGTCATCGTCGTCGTCGTCGTCGTCGTCCTCGTCGTCGTCGTCGTCGTCGTCGTCATCGTCATCGTCATCACATCATCAATTGTATCACCACATTGTATCACTAGTATCATTATCATCATCATGAGCACCATCAAAAAACAATACATCCGATTAATTATATATATGATGTGACGTTAGTGGAATTTATGGGAACCCCCAATGATAGGACCCCGTTCCCATACTACTCCCATACTACTCGCACAAGAAACTGCAATAGAGTGGGAAGATTATGGGAAACTATGAATTCCATGGATGATGCCAAACGCACACACACATATCACATAGATTATATACATCTATCTATTTATATGCGCCATGCTGCATCCATATTAAGGTAATGCATGGTAATGCCATCAATCTATTCGTAAGGAAATTTATACCCATTCTGTTTGGATTCCCTTGGCGATGACCGTGCCACCCTACAATATGTTGATCATGGCTCATATATTTGCACATTTAAATATCTGGGACTGGGTGAATTGTAAGGACCTCACGTGACGTCACTAGAACAATGCTTAGTCTAGGGGAAGTAATTATATTTATCCCATGATGACCTTATTTTGGAGCTGGTGAATGATAAATCATCAAATTTCATGGTGAGCAACCCAATATGAACATATGTACTAATATTAAAATGTATTAAATATATGTATCAATAAAGGATAAATTGTGGTTTCACGCGTTTTAGCCACGGACATCCTAATCATAAATGGGATATACATGGGGTATGTGCATGAATTTGTGTGTCTTTTTAAATCCATTTCCAATGTTTAAGACATGTTAAACCACAATTTGTCATGGTTAACCCAGCATTTTTCCCGGTTCAACGAGCATTTTTCATGGTTTAAGCACCATTCGTCATGGTTAAATGACACTGTTTCATGGTGAAATGATGGTTTCAGCAGCACGTTTCATCGTTTGGAACCTCCGTTCCCCGTGTCCGCGTCGTTCGGCGTCGGTCGTTCAGCGGTCGTTCCACATGGGTCATTAAATGTCCCCATTGAACATCACCCAACCATTAGGTATATGGTCTATAATGGCTACTATAAGGTGATGTCCAATATTCCCAAAATGGGACAGTTACCAACCCCTGTTCCACCTGAGGACTGCGGCGCGGACGACGTCTGCGGCCAAGCGGCAACCTTCGATGACACCGCCGTGGCTTTGCCCAAGGGGAGGATGGGACAAAAGGTTGGGATATGAATATACCCTCTGGTAAACTAACATAGCTATTGAAAATTGCCATTTATAGTGGATTTTCCCATTAAAAATAGTGAAATTCCATAGTTATGTTAATTTACCAGAGGGTATTTCCCATAATGGGATATACTGATATACTGGGATATGATTGATATAAATTGTCGTATTTAATTGTTATATTCCTATAATTAATTTCCTATGTTCCTATGATCACGATGCTATTGCTACTATCACTGGTTGGTGGTTTGGAACGTTTTGTTTGTTTTCCATATGTTGGGAATGATAATCCCAACTGACGAGCTCATATTTTTCAGAGGGGTAGGTATACCACCAACCAGATGGAATATAGTGGGGTAATATCCCAACTTTTATTCCCATATTTCAATCCCATCTTATTAATATCTATATATCCCATTGGGATTTTAATCTTTTAATGGGATATAATGGTATCTACTCATGTAATGGGATTTCACTGGGATATTAATTGGATTTAATGGGATATTAATTAATATATAGTATAGAAATGGGATATGGATGGGATATACGTATATATATAATGGTGCACTCGAGTTTCTGTATGGTAGATGTAGCGTATACATATATATATATTATGGGGATCAGACCAACCCTGTAAATGGGATGAATCACGCACTACGGTTTCCGGTTCCCGAATTGGATGGCGCAAAAACTTGCCGTCCATATTTTGACTGTAGAAACACGTAGCCACATTTTACGGTAGAGGTTTTTCTTTCAATGGATCCATTGGTTATGGGGTTCAAATTGCTTTCAAGTTGTTGCCTTTTTTTTTAAAGGAACTTAAAAAGTTGCTTGAGCAAATTCAACCCATACAAATTTAAAGAGCAGGTTTTGTTCGGGCTGTTTGAAGAAGTCACCGGTTCCATGTCCTTGGGGTAATTCATTGGCAGGAACAGCTGGTTTTCCCATAGGACGTGGAGAAAATTGGTAAGAAAGGCACGGACAAATGACAACGACCTCAGCACCAACCCCGGTACATTATGCTTCTAAGAGATGAGAACGCGTCAAACGTGGCCTGAAGGTTTCTGGTTGGTTGTTTCAATTTTTACTTGATGCTCTCCATCATAGGAGTGTATATAGAATGAGTCATCAAAATCCTAACCAGCCCACATGTTCGGATTTTCTTAGGCAATTTGTTGAATCACCCGACTAACTTTCAGACTTTGCCAAAAACCAAATCCGGATTAATAACGGTGCTCGTAGATGCTATTAGTCTTATCATTATTGTTTGTCATTATTGTTGCCATGATGAGTTTATTGTTATTGAAATTCTTATTGTGAACGTTGTTGTTATCATAAATTGATATTCAAATTGTCATATTTCATTGTTATATTAGTTACATTCCTATAATTTCCTATGTTCCTATGATCACGATGCTGCTATCAGAATCTATCAACTTCATCATAGCATGGCCAGGTGGAGATTTCCGTCCAGGACACCTATTCGGTGAGCTTCAACAAGAATTTGGCGCCTCGTCCGATCCAATGCCGAAGAATGTTTTTTTTTTTTTGGTTTTAAATCGTGGGAATTTGTGGGTAAACCATGGTAAACCATATGGTAAAGCCATATTTCACAGAGATGGAGGAGAATGTACGGTCAGAATATGTCAGAATGGCATTCTATGGCATTCTGATATTTCTACAGTTATATGTAGGATGCAGTTCTTAGAGTCTTTCTTAAGGAACTGATCATGATTCAATGCGTGAGCGCTGGCAGCTTTCCATTTGCTCCACCTGATAGATCTGGGCAACAAAAATGGTCCCAAAAATGGGCAAACATCACAGGATGGTCATTTCAATGAGGAACATGATGGTCAAACCGATTCAAACATTGAATGTTGGAATTCAAAGCAACTATCAATGATATGTTTAGATTGTTGAGATGATCACACCAATAATATGTTTAGCGTCTCTGTCAATCCATACTATTGCTGTCTATTGCTCTTCTCTAATTCGAGTCGCTTGAGCACAGATGGAGTGAAGCATGGCTGTCATGTGCCAACCATGGTGGGGAAATCTGCGGAATAGCGTGCATTTGAACAGACTAGTACTTACTCAGTCCAGGTGAACCAAACTAGAATGTACCCTCTGGTAAACTAACATAGCTATGGAAAATCACCATTCATAGCCCCGTCCGGCGTACAAAAATAAAATGGGGGGGCAGGAGCCCCTTTTAAAATAAAAAAAATAAAAATAAAATGAAAATAAAATGGGTTAGACCCCAGCATTTTATTTTGTGGGTGCATTTTATTTTTTGAGGTGCCTAACCCATCAAGTTACATGATTCCAGGCTTAATATCTAGACACCCTTCATGGACCCCTCAAATAGTTAGTGGTAAGTATTGACAAACCAAAACAGGCATCTCAAACCAACCCCCAATATAGGCACTATAGTCTATA
>Ga0126342_10005402_pt1 | contig 22262 bp, 16 predicted proteins | sample Cyp1metagenome_FD_92528 | JGI IMG/M metagenome (GOLD analysis project Ga0126342, IMG submission 92528) | Coral microbial communities from Lord Howe Island, Old Settlement Bay, Australia - Cyphastrea 1 metagenome | ecosystem: Host-associated > Invertebrates > Cnidaria > Coral ...
CATATCCATCCATATCCATCCATATCCATCCATATCCATCCATATCCATCCATATCCATCCATATCCATCCATATCCATCCATATCCATCCATATCCATCCATATCCATCCATATCCATCCATCATTATCATTCATTATCCATTTATATATCCATCTCAACCGTTCTTTTCCGCTCCTTCGCGAGAGGGTGTACTGGATATGGCCTTGCTGAATGAAGAACATCTCCGCTGAGGCATCCACCAGACCTCAGATTGGCCTTGCTGTTGGCCATAGCCCATATTCCAAGATCTTCCAAGTGTCTTGCTTCTGGATACCATATCTGGTTGGTGGTTGACCTACCCCTCTGAAAAATATGAGTTCGTTAGTTGGGATGATTATTTCCAATATATATATATATATGGAAAAATAAATGTTCCAAACCACCAGCCAGCCATATAGCGTTCTCAAAGATTACGTATAGTTTAACTAATTTTAATGAGCTGTAGAATTAGAGCAAGCCAATGGGAGATACCTTGCAAAAGATGCATGCTCCTGTTGAGAAAATGATGTTGAGACAGCCAGCAAGGTCTTTTTGGTACCTGAAAGATGGAGAGCAATTACTCTTCACTACTCCACCTAGCCTCTGGTAATCTAGCATTATGAAGAATGGCATAGAGTGGCCCATGCATGCCCATGTAATCCCTTCAACTTCCCCCCATAACTAAACGTACCCCAAATACGAAAAACTAGGGTCCGGTTAAAATTTGGGAAACTTCAGACTGGCCAATGTGATTTTTAATTGATCCCCTTCCGAAACCAAATCAAAAATGAAGGTCCCATACAGGGTTTCACCCCCTAAAAGTAAAAACTATTCATCCCCGTTTTTCTTTAAATTAGGGTCCGTCTTATAAAGTCGAAAAAATGTGTCGTAATTGATATTGAGGTTTCAAATTTCATATCAGGGGAAAGCTTCGAAAACAATTGTCTGGCAAGTTTGTAACTAGATTTAAACAAATAATCGATTTTGAAATATATAGATCTTTTGGTTCCTTCTATTAAGGTTTTTAATCTAATATTAGGGGAAAGCTTCGAAATCTTTTTTTTTCAATATGTTAGTTAGATTTTAAAAGAAAATTTAATCGATTTTGGAAAAGATTTTTTTGTTGTTTATATTAAGGTTTTTAATTCAGTATTAGGGGGAAGCTTCGCACCCTAATGCTAAATACCCCCGAATACTAAGAACTCCTCTAGGTGTTTATTATTAGGGGGTGGGCGGTTAGTATTGGGGGGAAGGAATTATAAACGATTTACCAAATTTACCTGTCAAAAATTGGTGATTCTCCAAATTGCCATGTACCCTCTGGCAAACCAACATAGCTACTGAAAATGGCCATGTATAGTGAGTTGTCCCATTAAAAATGGTGATTTCTGCAACAAATTGCGAAAGGGCACCACCCCCAAAACCGTTGGCAGGTCACTGAAGAGTTTATCTCCGGCCGCCAGCTCGGTCTCGCGCAACACACGGCCACTCATCCCTCGGGACACAGAAGCAACCAAGTGTCATAGAAGAATAAGAAGTGCATTTCTTTTTGCATCTTAAAAACTTGATGGTTCTTGATGGTTCTTGATGGTTCTTGATGGTTCTTGATGGTTCTCGCCAAGCTAAAAAATGTATTTTCATCTTGGAGTCGTCAAGTGACTTCTGAACTCAGCAGTTTTATGCATCCCCAATTTACCCATCCACCCCGTTCTCGTGGCAAGGCACGGTTCAGGATGGCCTAGCCGAGGCTTAGCCGAGGGATGATCTAAGGCATTGCAAGGCCCCTCCCTTGGAGGGATGGAATATGGATATTAGATGATATTAGACTTTGTACAAATCAATATATATATATACATATACAAATCAATATAAATTATATATAATTATGTATATATATACATACAAATCAATATAAACCAGTGATCATCAATGATCTACTGACTAGGAATATCTGAAATCAGCGATCATTGATTTAAGTACCATTCGAGAATTGCAGGAAGTAGGAAGCCCGCAAAAATCCGACACAAAGATGCAATATCTTCCAGTCTCGCCATTTGGACCCCTCTAAAAACAACAAAAAAAAACACGGAAATCGAGGTTTCACATCCTTTGAAAGGAAGTTTGCCCTCAACTTCACGTGATTCGATGATTATGCATCCTGGTTTATCCTGGTTTCTTGGTTATAGATGGGAATGGCTCTAAATCATTGATTTTAGGACTTAGAGTTATTTATATAGAATGACTTGGGTTGATTTGGATGGTCGGAAATGACCATCCGAAGAACTTCCGGCAATCGAATTATGGCAATTAAAAAAAAAAAAAACATGTTTTGGAATTCTTGCATTTAACTGTTATTTAGTTCGGGGAGTTCCCAGCTAGCCATGTTTGATATGTAGGGAAACTCCTGCAGTTAAATCCCTTGAAATCCCAATAATCCCACTGACCATGGTATACCATGGTTAATGTTGCTTAAACCACCACTAAATCACCATTGAATCACAATGTTCCTCTGAAATTTCTAGGGCGCTTGGATGGCCCTTGGAAATCCCGCCTCGCTGAGTCGACGGATGTGGCCAAACCTCGGTTTGAAATATTAGTCGATGATGTGATGAAACATGATGAAAGAAGTTGGCAGTATGATATCTGGGTAAATTATAACATTTCACTAACCTGAATTAAGGCCATTTGGGGATGATTTCCCGTATTAACCATAGTTCCAGTGAGGTCGCAGTGAGGTCGTTATAATTTACCCAGATGATATTGATATATAAAAAATAAATGAATAATGATGTATTATAATTGTTTCGGGTGATTGCCCTTACTAATCTTACTGTTTGACATGCTATTGAATGGTCAGGTGGGCCAGTGGGGTCCGCTGGCAACTCGCAGCTGAGTGGCAACGGATGAGAAATGAGATCACGAAAGTGCGTGAAGAACTTCAACTCGTTCCTGCCAGTTGCTGAAACATACGTTGGAACATGTTGGAACATCATGTGAATGTTCGTTCACCCGAAACAAATCCTGGCATCTTGACATAGCCAATACCCTCTGGTAATTTAACATAGCTATCGAAAATGACCATTTATAGTGGATTTTCCCATTAATCATGGTGATTTTCCATAGCTATGTTAAACTACCAAAGGGTATATGCCAACATAGCTAATTAAACTCGTATTGATGACTCTCGATATGAACATTTTGGCTTGAGACCTCACCGTCAGAAAATCGCAAGTGGTCCTGGTTCCAAGTTGAAACAATCTCTTCGTCAATGTCGATCATCAAAACTCAAGAAAATGGGGCCATTCTGGGCGCACCCAGTTGTTTGACTTTGAACTTGAGCATGTCGTTATGGCATTTATGGACATCCCCAAGACACAGCATACACAGCCAAGCGGGTTGCACATTGTTGCAGGCGGCTCCTCAACTGTTCTGTCAGGGAATTCAGGATAGTGATTCTCCTCAGCTCGGCTCAGCGAGAAATGAGTCCTCACCCGTGGCCTCGTGGATCCTCGTGGCGTGCAACCCAGTCTCCCTTCAGGCACTCGGTCGTCCACGTTGTTCATGGCCTTGACTGCATCACCCTGATATTAGGCTTTTCCAGTGGAAATTCATCTATAGATAGGGAATCTAATGGAATTTTCCATTGCCAACTATTACTGGCAAAGTCATTTTGGGGGCGTTGTGAGGCTAGATGTGACGGGGGCAGATCCTCTCCCAAATGCTCCTGTTTTCTTGGACATGTTTCGCAGCATCGAACCCTCAAACAACACCCTAACGTTGATAAATGCAGCAATAAAATTAGTATATATATTTAATGTGGTAAACCCATGCAATAAAACCTCCGGTTTTGAAGGTTTTCTACCACCCATTTCTAGTCAATATGGGGGATGGTGCACTGGGCTTACAACATTAGACTCGACCACATTTCTGGATTGTTTCGGCCCTGGGAGTTCACCCTGAGGCCCCGCACATATTCGATGTAGCGAAGCACCTAAGATCAAGAAATCCCGGTGTTTCTACGGCCGTTGCTGATGATTGACCCAATCTACTGAATGATATACTTATGATTTATGATATACTTATATATACTTATGATATACTTATGATATACTTCACTTTTGGGGTCGCCCAATGATCGGGCAATCGAAGTTTCTTTTTCCGGAAAGGCTATTTTGTCAGGGTTGGCATGAAATTTCAAAACTATATCGTTTAGCAGGAAAACCTTCACAGATCATGAGGTATGCCTCATGCTACGCATACCTCATCTCCTTGCTGAGGGGCTCGGAAGCACAGATCTCGTGGAACTTTCTGTTGCTTCAAGTAGCGCCGCAGCAACCAGAACCTCATCCAGCATTGGGATGGTCTAACAACACCATGCTGAAAGTGGGAAAGGCCACTTCAAAAGGCTAGAAGTAACATGAAGTAACTACAATCATTACAATCTGAGTTAGAAGACTTACCTACATCTTGTTACATCTCGCTACCATCCATGGCTCTTGGACTCTTGAACTGACCATTCGACGCCCAGGGGCTGCTTTGACTTGTCCGCTTTCATGTTCCGCAGCTGCGACATGGAGCCTGTGATCGAGCTGATGAAGGAAGAGAAGAGCACCAGGCCTGCAATCAGTACCTGCACGGCGGGACCGGGCACCGGGGACCGGGGACCCTCTTCTCCCCAAAATGACCAGAATTCACCCAGGGTGAATAGACTCCGTGATCTGTGGCTACGTGGATACTGATCTGGGATACTGAACTGATCGATGATGGACTGGATGGACTGATCATGACTGATCTCCCCATTTTGAACTTCGCCACTTTCTGATCCTGCACTTTGACAAACTGCACCCTCTCAGGTCGAAAGTCTAGAACTCAAGAAGAACGGAGCATAGGAGTCAAGAGATAGAAACGTAGAACGCATTGAAGCAACATCATATGAAATAGATTGAAATAGATTGAAATAGATTGAAATAGATTGAAATATGATTGAAATATGATTGAAATATGATTGAAATATGATTGAAATATGATTGAAATATGATTGAAATAGATTGAAATAGATTGAAATATGATTCAATATGTAGCAGGGAATGTGAAATCACCATCCTTCTGGGGAATGCTATCTGGTTTCAAGCACCCCTCGACAAATCGTCACTGAAAAATCCTCAGCAAAGTGGCCATAATGGCGAAGTAGCGCTCCCAAACGTTCTGAGGGTGCACCTTAGGATGCACCACTGCCCTGCGACCCTGGGCAGTCCGGATCAAACATGTCAATGGGAGATCCCTCAACTAAATGGGGATACAAATTTTGAAAATCATCTATATATGAATGGGTATTGTCCATTGCCACATATTGCCACGTTTGATTGCCGGAGGGTAGTTTTATTTTAAGTTTTACCATCAAAATATTGAATACTTACTTCCATAGTTCTGAAAGGTTATCAAGAGACGCGGAATTGGAAAAAATGTCAAGTGGGGTGGCATAGCTGTCCATTTGTGGTTTGCCACACTGACTGGTATGACTTCGAACGTTCGAATATATCCCCTTGAAAAAGGTTTAAGATCACCAAGGATCCCTTCACATACCCTCTGGTAATTTAACATAGCTATTGAAAATGACCATTTATAGTGGATTTTCCCATTGAAAATGGTGATTTTCCATAGTTATGTTAGTTTACCAGAGGGTAACAGGGTTCCTTCTGTTTCCTCCAAAAAAGGTCACCTCCTTTCATCCTCCTCTCGGGAGTTCACCGTCATTTTGGCCACCAAGAACCACCAAGACCCCCTTAACCAGTGTGTGTGTGTGTTGTTCATTGCAAGGGATTACGCCCAAAAATATCAAAGAATCCTAAAGGGATGTAAGGATGTAATATGGCAATTCTTGGCTCCATGACCTCTAGATGGTTGGTCCAACATGCCGTGGCCCATCCACACCATGCCCCCCTACATCCATTGACGCAGGAGTGAACTGTGTCAAGGACCAATGGAGCGAGGTACCTGCCGAACCGGTCCCGGGAAGTGTTGATGGAGTGACAAGAAAACGACACTGCCTGGATATATATATATATACACACACATACAGCTGTGCGTGTATTATCTGTATGTGATATTATATTATATTATATATATATGTGCGTGTGTGTGTTTTTGAACCCATTTGAACCTAATAAACAAACTTACATAAAGTTACATAAGCTGGGACAAAACCATGGCTGGGACCAGGACCGGCCTAGGACCCCTCCTGGGGCCCTTGGGCTAAGCTGCGGTCGAGGCTCTGTAGCGGTAGCCCAAGCCTGCCTGCTCTTTCCGCATGCTGTAGACCTGCTTCTTGTGGACGGCCATGGACCATGGTTATATGGAGGTTTCCATAAATGAGGGTACCCCCAAATAGATGGTTTGAAATGGAAAATCCAATTAAAATGGATGATTTGGGGGTACCACTATATTAGGAAACCTCTGTATGTATATATATATATAATTATATATACATAAATTATAAGTTATAGAGCCAAAGAACTTGGGAGTTGCCACACTTAAAGGCCCCATCCACCATGCAGGCCAGGGGCGTCCAACCAGTTGGTGCTCCAAACGATGCTCCCCACCAAGTACCATGCGGCGGCGATGAAGTGATTCACCAAAAGCAGCAGACCCTGGGGCAAGCGCTGCGGTCAGGTAGAAGAAATTGCCACAGTGGCATTCTGACTACACTTACCTTCATGGTAATCTAATCTGACCATAGAACATCAAGCCCTCCTATCAGCGTGATAAAGGAACCCAGTGAGCTCCAACAGTAAATGTAGTCTCCAACCTCTGGATGGAAACGCAAGGGAAAAAGCCACTGGAACTAGCTGGCTGCTGCAGCTCCCAAACGACCCTTTCAGGGTGAAGGTACCAGTGGTAAAGCAATTCCAACTGCGGAGATTAAGAACAGACCACTCAAGCCAGAGGGAGGACACAGATCTCCCATTCATTCACAAATTTATTAAAGATTTACCGTTTCATACCGTTTCCATTGAAATGTGCTTAGTTGATTTTAGTTGTCGTTGGGTGTCTTGACTTCAAAGTCTCTCGCGACTCTCAACTAATGGTGTTCCCAGCCTCTGAAAACATGCAGTTTTAGTTTGGTTTACTTCCGAGTCTCGGGTTTGTCTGACAATTGAGTGTATACCCAGTCCAAATTGTCAGGAAAACTGATGCTAAACCATAGGAGTTTGGGGCGGTTACCGGTTACCCAGTTTTCAGACAAACATTGGGTACACCCCCCCTCCAGACATTGGGTGCCCCGACAATCAACTTGCAGATATTCAGCAAAATAAAGACTGCCTCATAGCGATGCTGAACCCCTCACCCAGTCTCCTGGTTTCATGCACGAAAATGAAGTTCCCAGGCATCAGGTGCTGGTTTCGACCAGTATGTCCGGAAAGTTGCGCGGCTTATTTTGGCGGGTGTATCAACAAAAATTGACCCTCCAGCAATTTCACATATATAGCTGACATAGCTATGGAAAATTGATGAAAATTGCCCATCTCTACTGAAGATATGTGAAGATTTACCAAAAAATGATGATTCTCCATAGTGATGTTGCATCACGGTAAAACCCACTTCTGTTGGTCCAGTAGCTTTACCTAAAATTTGGGAACTATCCAGTAGCTAGTTGAATAGCTTTATGTATGCTTTATGTTATCTAGTTATCTACACTATGCCAAATTTATACATCGTAACTTGTAACATCTCATAACCATTTGGTTATAAGGGTGGTTCCTAAATCGCTATTGTCATGGCATATCCGAAGACTTCTCGAAAATATCTCCCACTTTGGGTGGCGAAATCGCCGGCCTCCGAGGTGATCCGGTCTTTGATGGTGGCCAAGATTCGTTTCAACTTCACCTAGCCGGGCTATGAACATGTGGGAAAAAGTTCAGGAAGAAACATGGCGATTTAACCATGGGAGATTGGATAATGTTGGGAAATTGGGTGTGGTACCTGAAAATGGAGGATGAATCAGGAGGCTATGACCATTTTTGATCGGGAAAAATGTGGGGAAACTCTGCCAAGGCGCCAAGCGTAAGAGTCGAACGGTGCGGACCTGGGGAAGATCGACTGGATGGTGGTCAGTGGTGACCCATAAGTTCATTGCTTAGTGGCTTCATCATATCTTCATCATGTTTGAGGCTTAATTTACCCTCTGGTTATTTAACATAGCCATGGAAAATTGCCCATTTATAGATGTTTTTCCCATTAAAACCTCCATTTATAAGGGATTTTCCATGGCTATGTTAAATAACCAGAGGGTAATTGCTTCATCATGTTTGACCTGTTATTATCGCCCCTCGACTTCCCCATCTTCCGGTCCTGTGATGGCCCTGAGATCACGTGATCTCAGTCCGCATATTTTCCCTGTGGAAATCCTCACTTTCATGGAACATCTTGTTGGTTCAACAAAAACAGGGGCCGAAAATGCTGTGGTTTAACGGTTTATCATAATGACATAATGTTCCCCATGAAGCAGCGCAAGTTCCAGGACATTTCGGGATGGCTTCTATCTTCACGTCGTGGTGATGTCTTGGTTACAATGGGTACTGAGCAGTTACTAACCAGTAGAGGTCATGTTTTGACTAACCCATAGTCTATCTCTATCTATCTTATCTAACTTAAGTTAATCTACTCTAAGCTCATCATATTTATGTAATCCAACCCAAGATAACCTAGTCCAATCTAATCTAACCCAGTCTTGGTTAACATCCTGTAATGCTCCAGATTCGTTTATGACTTGATGTCCCAACTATTTGGACTGACCATCCCCAACTGAGGCCCCCACCACACGCAAGGAGCGCAGCAGGCGATTGACACCACCCGGATCATTGGTGAAGTCGGTGCTATAGATCTCCCTGGAAAGAAAACCGGTGGATCATGGGTTGCTGGGCTTTTGTAGGGAGGATGCCAACACTGGGGTGGAATAAGATAGAACTGTTGTGACCAGCAACCCATAGCTTTGACTGAAACGGGTTCACTTGGAGGATCATTCAAAAACTTCGTACATGGTGATTTTATGGTCAACAACCCTGCTTGGTGGGTCTCGAAGCTGGGGCTATCCCATCTATATCATCTATGTATCCGTACATATATACTAACAGATTATATCATTGATATATCACATTGATATAAATTCCCATCTATATCATTAATCTGGGTAAATTATAATATTTCACTAACCTGAATAGTTCGGCCATTTGGGCATGATTTCCCTAAAATAAACCATGATTCCAGTGAGGGAGAACAGTGAGGTCGTTATAATTTACCCAGATTAATATATCATCTATATCAACATCTATATTCTCCTTGTGCTACATGGGCTCTACATGGCTCTACGGCTCTGGGAAAGCCAAGTCACACGAAGGTGGAGATCCAATCTGGCCCACAGACTGCCCTGGGAGTAGCGTGCAGACTATGGCCACATCCATAAAGGTTCGGAAAAGCCATGGAGGTACAGATGGCCCATAGAAATAGATGGTTTACCTATTAAAAATGGTGGATCTTTCCATGGCTACAGGATAGTGCCCCCCAAGTTATGTTTGTTGGTTTATAATCCCATTAACTAGTTCGATATATCTACCATAAGTCCTAGTGAAATTAGAGTTATAAACCAACTTAGCTATCTTGGGGGCACCACCTTGGACAACATAACATGAATCGACATCAATCGAGTAATACCCTATCATAAAAAGCCCACATTAAAAAGAGGCTTTTCCCAATGACACCTCCATTCTTATACAGGGGATGTTCAATTGCCATGGTTGATTACTGAAGGGCAAATTGTGTTTGACGTCTAAGACCTTGGATGGGACGGACGCTGGGTATCGTACAAGGCTGGCTGATTCAGCCATGTGATCAACCAGCTACTAAAGACATCTAAAGACCTACTAAGTGTAACAAGAACACACAAGAACCATTAATGCTACACAACTTAGTTGCAGAACTGTAATCATTTATATACATAACCAGCTAGAATTTCAGAATAATCCTCTGCCGAGCTGCAGGTCCAGCACGAACCAGGTTCTCCTAAGGCAGTGGAAACTGGAAGGTGGAAGTTGATGGACATTAGGAAGCTGATGGAAGTCAGAATCTTTGTGGCATCTTAGAATTGAGAATGTTTGATCCTAACTTCCAAATTGCCCCTTGTAATTGCGCAATTTTCGTTCAAAAATACAATTGAATGCTAACAATTCTTGCCGCAAAGGAACCACACCCGTTCATTACATCTCTGGGTGGAACGGACCAGCCACACCGCCACACCGGTTGATGTTAACCCAGGAGCAATAAACCACCAGTTTACTGACACTTTTTGGGGGTACAATTTTGGATAGCAATTTCAAAATTGCGTTTGGAGTGCTGCACCCGAACTAATCAACAGATATCAACAGAGTCTACTAGCCCGGGGCTGACATGATGATATTCACATGTGCTGACCATCCAATTTTTCGGGGCACACTCAAAGTTGAGCCGACCCATAAATAATCCCTTCCCAATTATTTATTGCAACCAGCGAAGTGATGCAGCGATAACCCTCCGGTGTCATCATGGCCGTGGCTAGCTGGATTTTATCCCTGAACAATGGAGGTTTGAATGGAAAAATCCTGGAAAAAATTGGGGGAAATTCAAGGGGATGGAAAAAATTGCCACCTTAGGTGTTGCGGTTTTCCCGGTTCTCCACAGCCCCTTTTCGTGGTGCTGAGACACAAATAATTCTTCAAGATCTTCACCGGATCCACAATGATTCCACCTGTGCCAGGATAATCGGATTTTCTGGGGAACAGCTGAACCGACCTATCTACGAAACATTCACATGAGTAACTTGCAACAGATACCCTCTGGTAAACTAACATAGCTATGGAAAATCACCATTTTTAATGGGAAAACTCACTATAAATGGCCATTTTCAATAGCTATGTTAAATTACCAGAGGGTAGACACTTGTTGGATCTTGTTGGATCTTGTTGGCGCGTTGTGTGTGAAAGTCAGACCGGCGTTTTGTGTCGGAGTCAGCCCCCCTTCTCAAAAACCCCACACCATTCAGTGCCTTCGTGCACATAGCCGGTGATCAGTGACATGACAATGTCACAGGTCCAAAAGATCTGTGTGGTCCAATCCATCCTTGGCTCCAGTGACGACGTTGGCAAGACAACCCTGAGACCCAGCTGTATTCATGGGGCGATATACGGCGCAGGAGTTCTCATCCACTTGGTGGCCTTCGAAGTCGCCTTGCGACTCACAGGGTCCCTTTAATCCTCTAGTTATTTTACACAGCTATGGAAAATGGAGTAAAAATGGCCCATTTAGAGATGATTTATGATGCTTTACCAATTAGAATGCAGATTTTCCAGTTCGCTACGGTAAACAACCAGAGGACCACGGTATATCAAATTATGTTCCTAGAATTGGTGAAAGAGATTGTTTTTTCACAAAACTTCTGTGTTTAGTGACGTTCGTGTTTAAAGCGATGGTTTTCTTCAACGTTTTTCCATGAACCAATCCATTCGTGGCGCCCCGGGTGGCTTTCAAGAACCACCCACTGGTCACCATTGGGTCATTGCGTTCCAAGCCACGTTGTGGTGAACCAATGAGGATCCTGAGAAGGAAGGGGTTACATAACACGCTTCATATAATCCAAACAAATGTATTGCTTCCTCTATGCACATCTATATCTATGTAACTATATCATTATCAAATATATATATATATATACATGTGTGTGTGTGTGTCGTATACGGTGTATATCTATCTATCTATCTATCTATCTATCTAGCTAGCTAGCTAGCTATCTATCTATCTATCGATCTATTCGTCTCCATCCATCCATCCATCCATCCATCCATCCATCCATCACGTATCAATGTGGTTATTGTTTAAAAAATGTATCTTTCTATACATGATTCCACTTCCCTTCATAACAACTTGCTTTGTACTTAGGCAAAACGTTTCTGTTTACGGTGACGGGCCTCTACCGTATACCCTTGAAACAGGTTCTGAACCCATATATATCTAGTGATATGTATTTAAAATCAGGAATACACACACATATACATATACATATATATATACATATACATATACATATACATATACATATACATATACATATACATATACATATATACATATATATATATCTCCTCATATCTCTTGGGTTCTCGCTCCAAGAGATGGGCTGCCAATGGATCACGAAGTGGATGACTCTTTGGTGCCAAGGTCAAACCGTCATCTTGAGCTATCCCCCAACCACCAAAGCAGCTTCTTAACAGCCACCAGGTCGAATCCCTCAAAAAACACCACCCGGACCCCCGGGGAGTAGTACTCTCTCCTGTTCATTTTGCCGTCCCATCTTGGAGTGTTGATCCTTAAGCAGGGACTTTACCTACAATTTACACCTCAATTCTCGTCATTTACCTCAGAGAACCCATGAATATCCATGAATATTGTGAACCCATGGCGCCATGACTCATTGATATACAAAATCCCCATTTCACCCATCGCCCTGCTGAGAGGCCGGATCAAACGCCGCCAGGGGGATGGTGCAAATATCCTCGGTCAAAGCAGTGGCGATTTCCCCCTGAGGCGATGAAACTTACTTCTGATTATGGAACAACCCTGGAACACCTGAGGAGGTGGCCGAAACTTGGCGGGAGAGTGGGGCACCAACATTCACCAGTAATATGATATATGGGTTTTGTCGCAATATGTGGTTAATCGTGCCCCCGGATGATAACTCTTTGGGTGCCCTACCAAGTATTCAAACAAACACAAATACTTCAACCTGCTGTGTTCAAGGTCAGTTTCCTCATTTTGCCGCGCCAGCTTTGCCCAAGGGATTGCCTCACCATCGTATAGTTTTGACCAGACTTGGCCTCAACCTTGTCTGAAGCGTCCACGTAGAAGAGAAGGAACATGCCCAAGAGGTCCCATGTGACACCTCAAGTCCGTGACGAACCGGTCATCTGTTCAAAATGTCTCTGGGTATGCGATGCAGTGAAAACAAGCAACATCTGCGGGCATGGGATGATTGAGACAGGTTCTGATTGTTAGCAAGTGACACCGAAAACATCACGATGTGGGTGTATAAGCAGCAGTAAGCAAAACGAGAAAGACAAGGACCGGCAAAAAATGGAATTAGCCAACAATGTCTTAAATAACCCCAGGAAAGAAGGTTGGAGCAATCAACTGGTAGGGATGTTCCGACTAACAAGCGAAATGAGATGACATCAAACAAAACCCTAGAACAAACAAGCAACGATGATGGAGAAATAGAACAGATTAGAAAACAAACCTGGTTTGATTGCAGGAAAAGGAGGAAAAACGCTGCAAGAACGAACGGACGAATTACGCCAGAATCGCTTCACACGAAGATCATGTAAAAACACATCAAAGAAATACACGAACCATCTTCCAACCATGACCAAAGGTCACCCTGGCATCCAACCCTGATAGAATATGTCGCTATCATCCCTCAACTGTGTCTGGTGCATCAGAACGAGTCAAAGTATAAATATTCAACGTTGACAGCACCTAGCCGGGACTCCCAGCACCATCCCACACCATATCGCCAGATTACACTACTTCTCGAATCAAACGTGGCAATGGAAATTTCCCCGTTGTTTCACGATTTCTCCATTCAAACCTCCGTTTCGTTCGGGGATTTTCTGGCTGGCCACATTTGATTACCGGAGGGTAAGCCCATTCTGGGATGATTCTCCTACTCAGCGTCATTTACGGATCGGCCATGAAGGTCGGGGGTTCCTTGTAGTTTTGCGCGGACATTTTGTTACCCAAAAAAAATGTTTCTTAACGGGGCTTCACAAGTCATGGATCATGATAATCCCCAAATATACAGATTGTAGCAACCAAAAATAAGTAAGTATACCCTCTGGTAATTTAAAATAGCTATGGAAAATCACCATTGTTCATGGGAAAATCCACTATAAATGGTCATTTTCAATAGCTATGTTAAATTACCAGATGGTAATCATAGCCCAAAAAAAAAAACACCCCGCAATTTTCAGGTCCAAGGGACGAATAGGGTCATTGGGCCGCAGGATGCACTTATAGCCCTTGCGATCGCCTGCTGTCTCCTGGGACTGTTCCCAACCCCAATCCTCCAACAAACCCCTCCGGTCATGGCAATGGGAAATCCCCTACCAATAGGCAGGCAATGCAAATGGATAAATGGGAAGATCATCTAAACATGGTGAATTTTCCGGCAAGCCATTGATTATCAGAGGGTATCAGTGTATACTATATGATGGAAGAATGTGGAAGAATCTTGAGACATACCCCTTTGGTTATTTGTCGTAGCTGTGGAAAATCATCATGTATAGATCTTTGGGAAACATGCCTTCAGTGGAACAACCTTTGAAGGAATCTGCGGGATCGACTGACGCTTAAAACAAACCGGGGTGTGGTAACTTTGCAATGAGCTGTATCAGCTGTATATATATATATAAATTCGCGTTCATTTCCAAATCTATATCCATGTCCAAAACCATATCGTGTCATGTCAAAAAACTTGTTATACTTCTCGATTTGTGCGTGTCATCATGTGTCATCCTTGCGCATTTTTTTTTGCTGGGGCTTCCGGAGGGTTTGCCCGATGGAAACGACGAAATCAATCGCAGCATCATCTACAAACGCAAGGATGGGCCATGCTAATCTTCTCTGTATCGTTCCAATTTTATCGGATGATCCCCGAAGGGAATCCATATCGTGTCATATCATAGCACATTGCATCATTTCACATCATATAATGTATCCTCTGGTAATTTATGCAAGAGTTTGCTATGGGAAATCGCCATGTTTAATGGATAAGTCATCAAACTGAAGGGGCCATCGATAACATAGCGGCGTTAACTTGCCAGCTCTGCGCCCAGCCAATTCAGTTCATTCTGTTCAGCCATATCATTCTATATCATTAGGTCGTTTTATATCAATCGCGTACATGAATATCTCTTATTGTGGCATTTGTAGTCACATCCTATTAAGCGGAAAATGTCATTAATCTATGTCACTAGTTGTATCATGATGCCTGATAGTTCATATAGTTTGATACATCTATCATATATCTATCTATCTATCTCTATCTATCTAGCTAGCTATCTATCTATCTATATCTATCTATCTGTATATCTATATATCTATACACATATATATATACCCATGTAATACAGTACGCATCATGTGTCTATACATCATATGATACATTCCAGTACTACACTTATTGTGATGTGACATCGCTCAGAAAAACTTCCCGTCCTCCATGTAGATGGAAGCATGGTGCTTCCGAGCCACCCTGAAGCTATGCTGTCATTCCAACTTCCAAAGCCAGAGTCTTCCCTTAACGATAGGAATGCCGATGTTACCGGACATACAAGCAGTACTATGATATGGGTGTTTGCAATATATACATATTAGATAAATCACAATACAAACATAAATAGATAGGATAGCATAGCATGGCATAGGATAGCATAGGATAGGATAGGATAGATAGGATAGGCATGATGGATAGGATAGGTAGAGATAGAGATAAAGATAGAGGAAAAAAAGAGATAGATAGATAGATAGATCGATAGATCGATAGATAATTAGATTAGATTAGATTAGATTAGATTAGATTAGATAGATAGATAGATAATTAGATTAGATTACATTAGATTACATTAGATTAGATAAGATAAGATAAGATACGATAAGATAGATAGATAGAGATAGATAGATAGATGGATGGAAGGATAGATAAATAGATAGAGAGATAGATAGAGAGATAGATAGGATAGGATAGGATAGGATAGGATAGGCTAGGCTAGGCTAGGCTAGGCTAGGCTACGCTAGGCTAGGCTAGGATAGGATAGGATAGGATAGGATAGAGAGAGAGAGATAGATAGATTAGATAGATAAGATTAGATTAGATTAGATTAGATAAGATAAGATTGGATAGATATGATAAGATTAGATACGATTAGATAAGATTAGATAAGATTAGATAAGATTAGATAAGATTAGATAAGATTAGATAAGATTAGATAAGATTAGATAAGATTATATAGATCGATCGATAGATAGATAGATAATTAGATAGATTAGATAGATTAGATAGATTAGATTGATTAGATTGATTAGATTGATTAGATTGATTACAGTAGATAGATAGATAGATAGATAGACAGATAGATAGATAGATAGATAGATCATAATATTGTTGCTTAATGTTGGTTATATCATGTTACATCCCCAGAATATCACCATTTTTCCCATGGCTGTTTCGGAAGGGTTCACTGATCTTCGCCTCACGGCTTCATCGCGTTTCTCCTCCACCAGCCGCGTGCCTCTCCTTACCGAAGGCGTTTTTGGTCGCCCAGGAGGTGCTTTTTGGAGCGGCAAAACATGGTGTTTAACCATTGGGATACATGGGAATATTGGGATATAAATCCAGATGATGATATGGGAAATGTGTATCAAACCATTGGGAAAATATGTTTTTGGTCAGAAAAATGCTGTTCAACCATATTCCAAAGGTTTTTTTCCCAATGGTTAACCATTATGATATGGGAAAATTGGTGTTAAACCGTTGGGATACATGGTAATAACCATGGTGTTAAACTGATTTAACAAGAGAAAACACGGAGTTGACATGAATTATCTAATCCAGAAAACTGTCATTGATTCAAGCAACAAGAGTGTGACAAAAGAGAGACTTAAGGACCATATGATATCACCAAACCAGCTAAAGTTTAGACGAGCAACCAGTTCAAAAAAGTGGGATTAAAAATCGGATTGACATCTAATTTTTTCATGATATGCCCAACTTGGATATTCAACGTTGGAAACATGTTGGGAGGTGTTGATGTTCAGCAAGTCCTTGGACTTGTTGAAGGGCAGCCTTTTGTTCCGAAGGCGACTTCTCGCGTTGTGGGGTTTTTCCCGCACGAACATATCAATTGGCCATATTAATATCGCGTTTTAAAGACAGAAGCTTGTGATCATCAGATAATCTGGGTAAATTTTCATTGTTCAAAATAATCTGAATGAAGGCCCTTTGGGATGATTCCCTGATTCACTGCGTGACTTTTTGGGAGTCTGACAGGTGCCCCCATAACTTCGCCAACGTTGGTTTGTAAGTAGGTTAACTAAGAATCTTAAATGCTATAAATGCTACACTGAGCATATAACATTGTATAACTATAGATGTATGGCTAGATAGCCATTCAACAGTACCAAATGATTAGAATAGCCATCAGGTTAATGAATGATGGGTAAACTGCTGGGTAAATTACCATCTTTCAGGAACCTGAAATAAGGCTACCATTGGGATAATTCCTCGTCATCATTCCAGTGACGTCACAGTGATGTACAGTTCATCCAGATGAATGATGATAAATGGCTATGGATTAATACCGCAAGGTAAAAACCTCCCAAGGTGCCCCTGGCCAAGCATCTGCAAGTTCGCACGCCAGCAATCGCGCAAGGAGAGCTGCTTGACCTGCTATGGGATGGGCCTTCCCGATTCGAAGATGCTCTAGGATTTCTATGGATTTCTAAGATGTTCCAAGTGGCTGATTTAGAAAATTTCGTTCCATACTTTCAGAAATTCCCAGTTCTAAGTTCTAGATGATTTCGCCCCATCTAAGCAAAATGACCCGAACCTAGAGTATTGAAACTGAGATACTCTAGTTTAAGACTTGTAGCGCATCACTGTTGAAGCAACCAACTAGCAGTTGGGTGAAAAAATCTGTCAGCGGATCAGCGATCAGCTTAGCGACTCTTCAGTAACCGTTAATGATGGAACATGAATAGTAATGGGATAATAATCATGGGAAATATATATAATTATTACACTAAGTTTATAGTTAAATGCATGGGATAAGTGGTTATTAAGTCTATAATTATATAAATGGGCTATGGAAATTGGCCGATAACCCAATTTAGTTTCGGTTAGTTATGGAATTTGGTTGTCTCAATTGGTAAGTCACATTAGAACGGTGTGTGACTTCCATCATGAGTGATGTTCTGTTCGAAACTCACCCAAGAAACCAATCAACAGATATACCCTCTGGTTATTTAACATAGCCATGGAAAATGGCCCATTTATAGATGATTTTCCCATTAAAACCTCCATTTATAAGGGATTTTCCATGGCTATGTTAGTCATAACCAGATGGTAAAATCGAATGGCTCAACTGGAGAATAGCGTGTGAATGGACAATGTCTGTCCTGGAGCCATGCCGAAAATCCATGGGAGTCTCTGATTTTGTTCTCTTGGGGGGTTGGGAAATGTCATGAAATGTCGGTACAAGGTGGTGCCCCCAAGATAGCTAAGTTGGTTTATAACTCTAATTTCACTAGGACTTATGGTAGATACATCTATAGTTAATGGGATTATAAACCAGCTTATAACTTGGGGGGCACCACCTTGTAAGGATCATTGAAACCTCAGTTGTTTAAAGTGTTCCCATCTTTCCCAACGTTGACCCGCAAAAACCACAACTGCGGCCAGAAAACATCTCCTGGGCTCTTTGCATCCCCAAACCTTGGCCCCGGTGAAAGCAAGAAACCGATCCATAGCGTGTATCTTGTCTATATCAACATTACCAACATATGTTTATTTATACTTGTATTCATATATAATATGCGGTTATTTGTGCGCTTACTTATTATTTGACCAGCAATTATTTCATCCGGAAACGGCGATTCTTGGTGAAATATGTGGCTTTCGCCACACGTTCACCAACTCCAAGTTCATTTGTGGGATCTATGGGGGTCATCCATGTCGACAGGAGCCAGGAACTGCTAGCCTTGTAGACATGCAGGCAGCATCACAGAATCTCTTCTCACGGCATTTGAAAGGATTGCTGGCACCCCCAACAATGCATTTTCACATCCGTGCGTAATTTGCGCAAAGTTTTCACAAAACCTCCTTCATGTATTTCATGAGGGTTCCTGATACCTAGGATCTAACTTTCGCAAACCTTTCTGGAATATCTGGAATAAACATAACAATAAACACACAACTTCAAGGAACACTTTCGCGAGGGGTAGACTACGGATAAAAAAACATGGTATTTACGGTCCTCGGAATCGCAACTCCTTATAAAGGTCTTTAGATAAATACCAATGTCTGTATATATCTGTATGTAAATATGTATGTAAATATGTATGTAAATATGTATGTAAATATGTATGTAAATATGTGTAAATATGTGTGTAAATATGTCTGCAATATACCTGTATGCGTATGTGTATGCTATATATATATATATATATTGTTTTCGAAAAATATGTGTACCGTCTCTAATGGGCAGTCGATCTGTTCTTGTTTTTCTCTTTCTTTAGCCCTACAAAAAGCCTTTCAAAAAACTGCAACATCATCCAAGTCACTTGGGATCATCATCCAAGTATTCTCAACTATTTCTAGCTTGCAAAATCGATAGGGACATGAAGGCACATATGTATGTTTATAAATGATTTCTTATCATGTGATATCCAATTCAGTTCCGGTCCATCTCATACTTTGACATACTTTGATCATTGACAAGAGGATTCAAAAGATCTTCACTCTTCACCAACCAAATACAAGTACCCTCCGGTTGGCCAAAACGTGGCTTACGCTGGAAAATCCATGGGGAGTTCGGGCTCCCAGATTCCCCAGCCAGCCACGTTTGATTTTTGCGGAGGCTACGACGAGTATATACTATTAAATGGTGTATATATATTTATAATGGCGATATATAAATCATATATATACCCATTTATATATATACCCATTTATAGATGGTTTACCTGTTAAAAATGGTGATTTTCCATGGCTATGTTAAATAACCAGAGGGTACGGTACTCATGATGTAATCATGTGTTTTAACCAGCCAACCAACATCAACCAACTAAATCATCATATATAACCAACATCAATCAACATCAACCAACATCATCAACCCTCGTTGCTAACCTCAAAAAAAAACACTAGGAGGTTATTTTTCACCAGGTGGCTCGTCCAGCGCCCGGCTCCAACTGCCGTAACTACCTCGACTGTCACGAGCGCCTCCCACCTTCACCTGGTGGAAGGTGCGGCTATTTAACTGAGCCATTGAAAATATTGTGGGTAAAACAATGCCATAAACCATCCCCCAAATCACCATACAGTAAATAGGTTGCATAATGTTGTATAAACTATTTCCAGTCATGGGTGGTTTATGACATTGCTTTAAGCACATTACTCTATCTTCCCATCTCATGATACTGGTTAATTGAATAGGTGTCCCAATCCTATGGGGTTATCAAATATATTCAACCAACTATGGTATGTTTAATGGCTCAACTGTTGACCATGGCACGTATGGACATGATTTTGTCACATATGTTGGCTTCACTGGAGACATGGACATATTTTCTGGTAAAATATGGTGGTTTAACATGGTTTAACCAACAACACTTGCAGTTTTTGATGGGGATATCATGTGGACAGTGCAATATCTGTATACCATATAATGATATAATGAATATAATGTTGATGGCCATAAAGACACATAGACCCACAATGGGAATCCCTACGATGGATATGTAATTCCCTATTCATGGGGAGGATGACCATCCACCAATATGGTTTAAGCAAAAAACAATTCTGCTATCATGGAGGCAGACTGGCATGTAATAGGAGAATTCCATGCCATTATTCAAATATGGATGGCTAGCTGGCAAATCCCTGAACTAGGTGAACTAGCTGAAGGTTTTAATGGAAAAATTACCCTATAAGATGAGGGATCTCCATTGGGCACCATGTTTGAATGCCGGAGGCATAAATGACGAATGTTGTAACCTTAATGCCGTGGCCATTCCCAGATTCAATCAAAAAGAGGTGGTAAATATAGCCATCCCCAATTGAAGATTTATCATTGGGCTTACCACATAAGCATGGATACTGAATAGGATACCATTGGGCTATTTCAGCTAGGTTCAATGAACCATCATTTCGGAACTCTGGGACAAGAAGATCAATGGATTGGTTTACGGTGAAAATCTACAGGAAGCCATGGCATCATGGTTTCCCCATAGGGCTTTCCTGCACATTTTCCCTTAGACCAATCCGTTGAGAAGATGCACCTGGCCGTCTTTCGGATAAAACTGATGGACGGTCCATCTCGCACCACATTCGGCTGAAATTTACGTCTCTAATATCCTTTCTGAATGGGTTGATTCGACCATTTTCATCGCGCAATAGACTTCATATACAAATCTTGTTTTGCTTAATTATACAACCATCAGATGGCAGGCCGGTGAAACTAGGTATGGTTTATTTACATATTCATTTGCGGATTCAAGATGTCGCTTACGTGTTTTTGGAAACAGGATGAAATAGGTGCGTCTCACGTTCTGTGCAAATTGCTAAGAATTCAAGAACCTGAAGCAAGCTTGAGGTTCCATAATGTTTCATACGATCATTTCTTGATTGCTATTTATATTGCCATAAAGTAACAATCATCTATGAAAGGGGGCCTGATGGGCCTGTGAGGTCGCAATGTTGGAAATACCATCTGGGATAAGGGTGACGACCCAAGAGACCTCCTGGCAAATTGTCGTGAAGGGATATGGGGATTGGATGAGTTGATACTGTGGATGGTTGCAAAATCCTGCACCAGTTGATAGGTGGTTTATCATGGTTTATCATGGGTGGTTATCCCATGATTTATAGGGTTTCAACCATCCGGTTGGTGGTGCAGGGTTTCGCAACCATCCACCGTATGTAATGGGATTTAGAATGGGGAAACGGACCAATTGTTCAATGGATGTAAGGGAAAATTGACAGGAAAAATCAGGAAACCATGATTTTCGCACCAATTGTAGGGTTTCCATTAGATTTTCCTATCATTCAAGTCTGGGATAGGTTTAGCGATCATCCTCCTTTTTGTTAGGCTGGAAAAAGTCCGAAGTGTTTAAAACACCCCCACAATTATAATTATATAGTTTAAGTCGTGTATCGGATATGTAATTACCCCTCATATCCCCACATGTTCCACATTTTTCATGGTTGAAATGTGTATATTGCATAATGGATCCCTGTGTGCATTCTGCAGAGAAGTTGTACCCACTAAACCGTTTACAAACACAGCCTTATACTACAAAATGAAGCTTGAATCTGAACCAACCCCCCTTGCTACAAAATGGTTTGGGTGTTTTTATGATGGATCAAAAGCCAATGTCGGTCAC
>Ga0126342_10005403_pt1 | contig 22261 bp, 23 predicted proteins | sample Cyp1metagenome_FD_92528 | JGI IMG/M metagenome (GOLD analysis project Ga0126342, IMG submission 92528) | Coral microbial communities from Lord Howe Island, Old Settlement Bay, Australia - Cyphastrea 1 metagenome | ecosystem: Host-associated > Invertebrates > Cnidaria > Coral ...
GATAGGATAGATAGGATAGATAGGATAGATAGGATAGATAGGATAGATAGGATAGATAGGATAGATAGGATAGATAGGATAGATAGGATAGATAGATAGATAGATAGATAGATAGGTAGATAGATAGATAGATCGAGCCATCGATCGATCGATAGATAGATCGATAGATCGATCGATCGATAGATAGATCGATCGATCGATCGGTCGATCGATAGATCGATACATCGATACATCGATACATCAATACATCGATAGAGCGTTAGATAGACACATAGACAACTACAACTACAACTACAACTACACTACACTACTTCTACAACTACAAATGCAAATAAACTAGGCTACATCACACTACACTAGTTACACTACACTACACTACACTAATTACATCTAATTACGCTACACTACACTGTTCACACGGCAACTACAACTACAACTACCACAGCTACAACAACAATATCAACTACACCATATTACACTACACTGCACTAATTACAGTGCAGTACACTACAAGTACAAATACAACTACAACTGCAACTACACTTGTAATTACCACTAAGTTGCACTACACGACACTAGACTAATCACACTAGCTACAACTACAACTGCAACTACACTACATTACACTACACTACACTCCATTACACCACACTACACCACGCCACGCCACGCTACACTAGGCTAGACTAGACTACACTACATTGCAGCACGCAGCACTGCGGCACATTACACTACACTACACTACATTTCACTACACTCATTACACCACACCACAACTACAACTGCAACTGCAATTACACTACACTACAACTACAACTACAGCTGCACTACACCACTCTACATCCAGCAGTTGTGGGTGAGGTGACCACTGCAACCATTGCAGCCACTCCAAAAAATACAACTCCAACCACCTTTCGGTCTATCAGTGGATTCGCTCTGCCATCAGTGATTCACAACAACCAACCTCTCTCCTATAGGTTTCATATTTTTGAGACTTCCGCCACCGCCTTGTGCAGTACTACTGGTATACTCTTCCAAGGCTGTCCTAGAGCAAGTGTCTAGCTGCACGGGAAGGCAAACTCTGCTGAATTACCCAGGAAACTCGGCCGCCAGAAAGGACATAACAAACCAATATGGTAGACCATCATGGCCCCTGCACAATATAGCAGAAATGGAATAGCAGAATTGAAGGGAACAAGCTAACCGAACACAATGCATGGGAACTGATCGTCGGTGGCTCATGAGTCCTGTCTCTGGCGATTTACTTGCAAACACTAGCGACAGCCGTTGTGCCTGTCTCCCCTAATCCCAAAAACGAATGTCTTGCCTTTGGCTGAAGACAAGAAGAAGAGCCATTAACTTCAAGCGCTTTTTAAGCAACAAGTTCACAAGTCATAGAGGGCAGCTAGTGATTTACCCGACGCACTAGGTCTCACACTGTGCAATTTTCACCAGCACCATACTTCTTCTCAGCGCCCATCAAATAGTAGCCTTTGAGATTTTGACAGTATATGCATGTCATGTAAAAGGTTCCAGTTTTACAAACAAAGCCAAATGAAGCTTTGAGGCTTGGCTGATTGCAACCACTTGATACAAGACAGACCCAAGTAAGCAGGCTGCTGATTGCTCCCCAAGCGTAAACCTGTGTTGCACTTTGTGTTGCGCTTGGCTGCACTCGGCAGTTCACCGAGTTCACCCGTGGATTCAATGCAGCACACGGCCTCTCCCCGCACAGTCACGCAGGCAGAACTCTCAGGGCCACAGCTACAGCTTCTTGCGCAAAGAGCTCCCTCCTAGCGTTTCCAGCAAAGGGTATCATGTCATAAACAGGCACTAACACGGAAAGACACAGGATGTCCGGTTTGGGCCTGACCATTGAAGAACTTCACCGGTGTTGGAAGATTTACAGCCTGACATCAGCACCAAAACCACTAAACTTCCATAGTAGGGTGTCTTGAACAAGCCGAACAAGCCCAACAGAGGAGCAAAGGTCCGAACCAGTTCAGTGAGAGGCGCATGGATGTTGAATCCATCCACTCCAAGCTGCCCAGCCTTGGAGAGACAACTTGGTGCGGAAGCCGCTTGAAAGCTGACTGAAAGCCGGATATGTTGGGTCGAAGTCAAGGCTGTCCCTCAGGTGTTCGCCTTGTTTTGGCCCCAGGCAAAAATAGCCCCCTTCTGGGTCAAAGCCAGACAATGATTCCTTCAAGGCAAGGAAACATGGACGCTTTGGCATATGCTTTGGCCAGAAACCACCCAATTGTTTAGTCAAAACCTGCAAGGACGTATGTTTTTTTTGCTTGTCAGTTGGCTGTGAAGGTGTTTATAAACCTCCAGTCCCACTACACCTGCTTGCCTGTTGTTTGTACATTTCTGTGCTTTCAGTGCTTATGCACCTTCAAATTGCAAAGCACTTATTGCAGCATGGTTTCGAACCGCAGGCAATCTGCACCATGATTTCCTGCCTTATAAACTCAAAAGTGGGCTTGAGCAGGGCAAACCAAACAAAAAGCCACGAGAATTGCTTGCGCTTTCTGAGCTTTATGCTTAATACCTGCAGTGATTGGGCTGGGCAGCAACATCTTGTCCTGTGGCACTGGTCTCAATGAGTGGGAGCAACGTGCTCACTGTGCTACACTAAGACACCTGCAGTTACTTGCCTGAGTGCTGCAAACACGTCCAAGCTGGCCGAAGTCATTGTTCGGTCCCCTGCCATCTTCGATAGTTACAGATTGTCATCTCTAGCGTGCAATCAATCATTCAAAAATTTCAAAATAATTGGCAATATGTTTAGAATAAAAATCCTGGAGGTGGATGCGACACCTCAACGTAGTTCACTCAGTTCCAAATAACAAACAGGCTTAGAACTCCAGCTGTAGATGACGCCCTCATCAGTCAACATAAGCGCATGAGCTTTTCCGACAGCGACCTGCAACAGCAAAGATTCGAAGAATGGGCACAGCCATTCAATCTGCCCCTTAGACTTAGCGATGGATTGCAAACTCTGATTATATTTAAAAAAAAAACATATATGATATATAATTATATATATAATTATGTATATATATATATATATATAATTATATATATATAATTATATATATATATGTGTAATTATATATATATGTAGGTAAAACATGGTAAAAGGTGGGAAACGCAATGGCATAAGCTGCATTGAAACTAGATAGTTTTGAGTTCATTTCTGTGCAGGACAAACCTGCACAACAAGCGCGTGATTCCCTTCTGCGACAGCCTCAGAAACAAGGCTGTCAAAAACAAGGCAAAAACATGTGATTTGAAGATGAAACAATCCACCATCTTGACAAGTGATCAGCTCATGACTGGAATCGATCGCAATGTCATTGCCACCACCGGACATCAAGATCAACAGTTGAGAAAAGGAATCACAACAAATCCATGTGCGTAGAGTGAGTAGACTTCCACTTTGTCTTCGCTAAGTACAAGAGCCAGAATTCCAATCCGCAGCCAAGAAAGCTTTGTGAGACCAAAAAAAACACTGAAAGATTAAAGTGTAGAAGCCAACAGCAACGTTCACGTAAGAATTGATTGGATATTGAATCAAGTATTGGTGATTTGTTTGAATGCTTGAAAATTATGTGTGCAGACTTTGCAACTGATCTACCATGGTACCTTGGCTGCGGTTCGTGCGCGGCAGAAAAGTGTAAGTGGTAATCCACCATATTTGGAGTGATGCCACCAATAGCAATTTGATCCAGTCAAGCATTGCTCTTTGAATTTGTTGCAGCTTTTTTCTGCCTACAACGATTTGCGTTGATGTCCAGACCGCTGCGCTGCAGTCCAAGAGGAAGTCATACTGACGGCATGAGCATACGGTTCAGACTCAAGACTCACTGACTGATTAGCCAGCGAGTTACTCGGATCTGACAGGGAGGCAGTCTAGAAAGTTTCTCAGAGAGGCACTTCACAATCTTTGCAAAGTTTCACAATCTTTGCAAAGCAGTTGGATTGGCGTATAGCCATATAGCCTGATAAGACTGTCTGATGTCTGACCACTGAAGACATCACAAGACTATACAAAAGTGTCATCCCTCTAGACTGCAGTCACACATGCCATGCTTGACAATGTTTGATGCATGCTTCAGATCACTGCTTCGACCTGCTTCATTAGCTGACTCAGACGTTCCGCTTGCTTCATTCAGCACAGGAACGACATCAGGACCTTGCGGGGTTAGGAAAAAAAACTAGTCATCATCATCAGCAGCAGCATCATCATCAGCATCAGCATCCATAAATGTTACTGCAACAACAACAACAACAACAACAACAACAAGAACAAGAACAAGAACAAGAACAAGAACAACAACAGCAACAACAACAACAACAAGAACAAGAACAAGAACAAGTCACAAGCAACAAGCAACACGGACTTCAATGTCGTCGCGGTACACAATGCGGCTACTCGATCCAATGTCTGTCTCTGTGAATATCCAAGCTGGCTCTTCTCAACATCAACCCACATCACCGACACTACCCCCTTCCACTGGCAAGTCCTTGACGATCTCTTCAATCTATTTTGATTGAGCCTGACATTCGAATGGAAATTGCAAGTTTTTGGAAGCTGGAATCACGAGGTACAAGAAGTCAATTGGATGTGTATATATATATATTTTGTATATATAATGTACCGCTGAAAACTTAGAGCATCACCATAGATCGCGCGCACAAAGAAGAATGTTGCACTAAACCTAGGAAATCTGCTCCCTACTCAGGGACTGAAGAAAGACGTGTCTTCAAAATAACAAAATTGATCTGCTGCTGCATCACTGCACAGGATTGCTAAATCTGTCTTCAGTGCCCTATTTGGCAGCTGTCATCTAAATCATCTAAGGACGAGAGACCCAATTGCACCAGTGATCAAGGCAAATGTGTATGATATCACAAACCTTGGATTCAATGACGCAAAATTCAAATGTAGGTCCAATCAGAATTAGGTGCATCATGTTGAATGCAAGTCATTCTTTGCACGACATCTTTCCATCTAAGTGAGAGCACATGTATCCAAAATAGAGAAGAGCACCAACGTAGTGCCCAATCCTCAGCTTCAATCCAACTCCAAACAGCCTGGGTTTTTATGTCAAATTGAGATTCCAGCTTCATCCGCGTAAAGTAATACAGGCCTTAAAACAGGAAGACTTCCATGAAGCCTTTCTGGAAGACTCGTAAGTCATTGCCACTCGTTTGAGTCATGCTTGACTCATGCGTGACTCATGCCTGACTACGTGTGACTCATCTCGACTTGTCAAGGATCTGGCATGAATAACCAAACACATAAAGAGCTGAGGATGCGCTGGTGAAGAAGGACCTCCACCACCAATTGTAGTCCTTGCACCACAGACGTTGCTCCAGCGATTTGGATGAGGAACGTCTTATGGTTTCTTTCTCCTCAACAAAACCAGTTGTCTACTGAGATCAGATGTCGTACCGTCGTACCACGGGAAAAGCATGCATAGAGCAAAGCGATACCACATTGTCTATAATCTGATTCTAATGAGTCATGTTTTGATTTGATTTTACACATGTTTCTCTCTGCAAGTTCCAAGGAGAATAAACGGCGATTCACAGAGATGAGACTTCAGCTTTGATTCTATCTGATCTATCTGCTCATTTGCTCCCAGGATGTTGTCAATAAATATCCTAAATGGTCCTCATTGAGTCCTCATGTGCAAAGTTTCTGCTTTTGACAATTTGAGCACTACATCTCTTTTGTCAAAATTAGACAAGATTCTGTACTTTTGTCTACGCATTGCTCTGTCTTTGCTGAGGTTACTTTCTAGCGGACACGTTTCATTTCTTCTTTATCTCCTAGTTTCCGGGCTCTGTTATCAGTCATGCTTTCATGCTTCCGCTTTGTAATGAACCACCACAACAATACACCAAGCATTTTCCACCTCGTTCGTGAGCTGGAAGTAGGCCAGCGTTATAGATATTTCAGCACAGGTCACCACAAGGATGACGAGAACCAGCATAAGAAAGCCGAACAAATAGTAGAACCTGAAATTCCAGCACAACTTTCACCATAAAAAAACTCAGGAAACGAACAGGCGGCAAAATCGTACTTATGACATGCGAAGTCTAATGATTCAGTTCCAGACTGATGCTGCCATATTGAGGACATGATGAAGAAGAGCTCAGTGAATACCTTTGCAGAACAACGCCGTCTTTACATTGGAGTTCAAACTGGTGTTCTCCTATCAAAGCACAAGCTGTCTGAAAAACGTTGAATCCTGAAGGACCTCCCACTTCCACGTATTGTCAAGCAATTGTCAAGCCATTGTCAATCTGATGTTTGCTGCAAACACAGGTACTCCAGCGAAGGGAAGAACACCACCCACCAGGCACGAGAAGGTCTCGGTGCAGAATTTCTGAATGCACAACACTACATGCACTACTCAGTCACTACTCAATGTCTCTCGATTCTTGTTCCATGATTTCCATGCGATTTCTCTTTATCTTCAACATAATCCTCATCTCGAATCGCTGACTATCGTTGACTATCGCTGACTATCGCTGCCTATCGCTGAGTGCAGGTCTCCAGTGATATACCAAGGCTGCGCTGGGACTTGCCGCGGGATCTGATTTGTTCGAACTGGCAGCGAGATTGGCGCCTGGAGGTTAGTTGAGATTCTCGATGAGATATGATGAGATATGCAGTGCAAGAAATGCAGCGAAACTGTGACAGCCATGTCCAAGCCCTGAGATGCTATGGATAGTATTGGATAGCGTCAAAAAATGTCAATGGCTTCCACGATCAATGCCTTCTTGTAGCCAAAAAAAGCGCCAAGAAAGACCAGTGGCACAGAAATCCCAAACCTAGATTCACTTCAGAAGATGCACAAATCCTATAGACCAACGTCCAGTTGCAGGTTTTCGTCTTCTCTGCTGTCCATGATGCTTTTCAAATATGTATTTGCTTTTGTAGAAAATGTTCCCTTCGTGCTTGCTTTCTTGCCTTGTCTACACATTCCAAAAACGACACCTTCTTTCACCTCATAATACAGCTCCAAGTCACCAAAGAACTAGCAACGCAAACATCGTTGTAAATGGCACTGCTCCAGAGGACTTTGTGCCTCGAATCAAAGAAACTGCTGGCTATGCGAAGCAATCGTGAAAACCTCGCTGGATTCATTTCATCCGCATCAAATGCGAATTGTCACATCTTGAGAATCTTGCCCGTACTTGACTTTTCTCTAAGCGCTTGGCCCCAAATGAACAAATCCAGAATGAAGAAAATGCAGAACACCGTTCCAGGATACCTTTGTCCAGACCGAAGGCAAGACTCAGCAAAACTAATTGATGTATATAAAATTATATAAATAAGTAATGTAAAGATATACGTTGGCTGCAAAAGTATGTCGAGGGGACAAGAAGGCAGTCAGAAGCGTTGTTTTCTTCCAATCCTTGGCGCTCAGCAACGACTCACCAAGCTCTTTTGTGTATCAGATTTGCACTCACTGAGACAGTGTTGTGTTGGACCCGGACCTCACCCTTCCACATTTTGTAGAAACGAGCTGAAGTGTAGCCTGCAAATCAGCCCAGCCATCAAGGAGGTCAAAAAGTAGATAAAACAGGTAGGCTTAAAAGCAGAATAAAGCAATTAATCATGATAATCTCAGGATATCTCAGGTAAAGACAAAGTGCGTCGAGGCAATGACGACATCAAAAGCAAACTGTGAAGCTCAAAACAGCATCGCACCTGCAAGAATACCCGCAAAGGTGAAGAGCAGAAGCATCCCCTAACAGCACTGAAACAGCACTGACTCAGCGGACTGAATTGCCATAAATTGCCATAAATTGTTGCCAGTCTGACAGAGTCTGACATCACTAAATTGCCTAAATCCTATCGATGTATGGGACTGTTGGGGTCGGTCCTATCGGCCTGAAGGATAGAGCCACGATGTACTGGAGACAGGAATCCAATGGCGGAGAAAACGAGGGTCACGCACGAGCAAACCAACAACTGGACCTTGGAGCTGCAGGTGCTGTCAATGACTGATACAAACTTATGCTTAAAAGACGGTCAAAAGATGTATACAATGTATATAAAGAATCCTAAAGAGTGTAAAGAATACACAAGCAATATCAAGCAATACAGCAATATACAGCAATACAAAAGTTGGGCAAGCAATATGCAGACTGCCCTGCCCTGCCAAGGTGACTCCGCGAGCGTCTGTAGTCTGGGGACCGTACACCCGAACCAACTGAAACTGCCAAAGCCTTCCGGTCGATGCAAACAATGAGGACTTTGGAGTTTGGCCCAGGTCACAGGATGTGGAGGTATTAAGAATATGAAAGTATCAGTAGGATTCAGTAGGATGTTGAAGTCGTTTGAAGTAGGCTGGGCTTCCTCAACCACATCCAATTTTTTTCAAGCCCTGCAAATCGCTTTCAAAAAAAAAAAATAGCTCGCAGCAATGCTTGAATTTTATTGATATGTTCTTGCTGCTTGCTCAAAAATATCAAAGACTGACAAGCCTTCGAGTGTGGCGGCTTTCTGAAAACATCTCCATGCACAAGTTTCCAACCTGTCTCCTCAAGGAACCAAAAAAGTGTAGTTTCAGCGAGCTGGCAAAACGAATGCAAACTACTCAACGCTTAGAAGTACGATGTGTTCGTCCTCACCAGAGTCATCGGCATCCATATCGTTGTATTTGGCAATGTCTCCTCAGGTTGAAAGTCTGATCAGCCAGGCTGCCACGCTTAGCACATCACCAGGCATAACCCTTGTCCCAATGCTGCTCCTTCAAACCCTTTTGCACCTAAATCTGTGCCAAGCAATCTTTGGAAAGCCGCTTCATTCACTGCTCTGCGAGGAAATGTTGTCGCACGCTACCATACCGTTGGAATAGGGGTAACCAACCCATGTACTAGAGCCAGGTTGTCTGTCAAGGCCCTCCCAACACACTTGGATGGAGACCTGCGCATCACAAATGAGCACCTCCACAACAGACTTGCTGATACAGCAACCACCAACGGCACTTGCGTGGCCCAGGTTCGATGCAAAGTTCTCAGCAAAATCATGGCCACCATGCCGGACAAGAAAAGCACCTGACAAAAAAGGCGCCCTTGTTCAACCTAATGTTGAACTGGACAAAACAACCTCCAGGTTCCAAAGTCATTCTGTGGCTTCGTGCAACATCAACAGATTAACTGGCTCTCTGTCTCTCTCTCTCTCCGTCTCTCTCTCTCTATCTCTCCCTACCTCTCTCTCTCACTCTTTCCCTCTGTCTCTCGCAGCATTGAATGTAATGTGAATGTAAAGGCCAAAAAAATGCAGACGGAGAACAATCATCAGGGAGTTGACGATAGAAAACCTCATGCAGCGAAAAGTCCGCTTACTAAATATGTCTTGTTCGGTGAAATGGGGGAGCAACTGCTCTCCACTTTCTCTTGACAGGTGATGAAATTACCCAGGTCGCAGAACCAAACTAAGTGAGAAGCAACCCTACAATTCTACTAGCGCACACTCTTGGATATGGAATAGTTTGGAATCCTTTGAGCCTCAAATGGATCTTCACAGAAGTGTGCTGAGTCCTATGTCATTTCAATCCATACGAACAACTTCTCAGGCCCAGGCCAGTGAATCTGTCCTTCATGCATTTTCCTGTGAGTTCACAATTCACAGCTGCTGGAGCAAAGTTGAAGCTCTACAAGATTCCCATGATCTTTCAGAATCTAGAAATCTCATGAAATATATTGAGATACGATCATTGCACCCAGTTGCACCTTTCTTTTTCGCACAATTGCACCCCATTCTTGTTCCTGTTTTTCCTGCTCTTCCTGTTGTTCCTGAACTCTCCAATTGTTCCGCTCCAGTTGCTCGAATTGCAGCTGAGCCACAGGTAGTTGTCCCACCGAGATGCCCATCGAATGGAGCTTGGTATCCACACCTCGGACTCGGATCGGATCAAACCATCGAGGGAATCGAGCTCAATGCAAAGCCGCAAAGCTCTGAGTGAATCGATTTCTATGTTGTGAAGTTGTGAAACATTGTGACATTGTCACATTGTGAAACATTAGATATCAATTAAATAATAAAAAAACGTGATTTTATTTGATGAGTGATTTTCAGGGATGTGGCCATGCACCCCAGTCAGCTGACTTTCCAAAGGTACACGGGAAAGTATCTGCTGAACAAATCAAATGCAAGTTCATGCATGAACAGGGCCTGAACACGGCCTAAACTCGGCATTTCCAAGCTCTCTGGGCTCTTTGCAACGTCGTAGCTGTAGATGATGGTGTCTTCTTTCATCAAGTCCTCAATGGTGAAGCCGAGAGCCAGAACCAGTTTCACCAGCACCGCCACCCCCTCAGCTTCCCAACAAATCTTGGTACGGGATCATCCATGTTCCCACACTGAAGAGCTCCATCAGGACTGAAACAACGCCAGAAGCCAAGTCATCACAAGAGCCACAGGCAGCCACAGGCAGACACAGGCAGCCACAGGCATCTCCGTCCCATTTGCATGCCATTTGTCACAGTCTGCAGCCCGAGCCTTTTTTGCTGTTGTAGACTTAGGGGAAACACCTTCCAAATTTTGCAAAGCCGTAAGAACATGAAGAGCTACCTACAGATTCGTCGGGGGACGGTCTGGCTTGCGCCTCAAAGCCTACAACTCGGCTACCTTCAAACTCTTCTGCATTGGAGTGATAGTAGAGCCTTAGTCAAGGGATGTCAAGGGATGTCAAGGGATGTCAAGGGCTAATCCATGCTTGTCCAGGGGTCGAGGCATCTGGAGGCATCTTGAGGCTGTGGATTGATGTGGATTGTATCTAAGGTGAGATCCCAATCTGGATGTGATTGTGGACGTAGTAACTGACAGCGTTGTACATTTGACATCGGACGTTCAAAGTGTGGGCCAATATGGGCCAATGCAGTCGTGAACTGGCTGCTTTTTGAAAACTGTGAATTGTCTGTTTCCCGGCCTTCCATCAATCTTCAGTCCCACGGGAAAGCCATTTGTGTACCTGCGGCTTTGCAAGCTGTTAAGCAAGCTGTGAAGCAAGCTGCGAAGCAAGCTGTGAAGCCAAGCGGTCACAATCTTCACCCACAGAGCATTGTACTGAAAGACCAGGAGGCACGACATGGCACCCGTCCGAGTCTTCTGATATTTCATGGCCTCAGAGATGAAAGCGTGCAACCGCAGAAACGAACACATCACACCTGCATTCCAAGACGGAATACATCCACAATGTGTAACTCCATGGGAATCCTCCATAGCCCAAGTGCAGGACTGCCGGCAAATTGTCAACCAACCAATTCACCTGCAGGCAGCGGATTTTGCCCAAAGTGGCCTATTTTTCTGTTTTTCTCTGCGGTTCGTGCCTGATATTCGTTGTCAATCATGCTCTTGAATGCAGCTTTGTCCTGATGAAGCATACCAGTTGGGTCAAAACACGTGCAAACACAATAATATACAATAATGCAAAGGCTGTAAGCCAACGCAAAAACATGTCCTCATCATGCAGTGCCCGATCACACAGAAGTGCACAGGATGCATTGGCTTTCATCCTGCTCAACAATCAACATGGTTTCGATATGTTTCGATCAATCGTAATCGTATGTAATCGTGATGCAATTTTCCCTGACATGTCAAATTCATTAAGTCAGGTTTATAAACCAAGTCAGTTTGCCGTTCAATTCACAGTCATCCATGCAATCAATATTCGCTCAAATATCCCAAATCGCTCAAACCGATTCTGCTGCACGTCCTGACGTCGTAAAGCGAATTTTCTATCGAGTCGCCCATGAGAATCTCGCCGAGGTTTTCTGCTGACACGTGGATCTCCTGCAGCGAATGTTCGGTGATTGCCAGGGCCCCCCCTGCTCCTGATCCAACCAATCCTTCGGCCGACAGTAAGGCAAGACCTTGGCAAACCGTAAGCAACTTTAAACGAGCGCGAGCAGTCACGGATCAAAACGAATCACAAATGCAGATAGCTCTCAGACTTGCTGCTGGAATCAGAAACAAAATTTCGAACATACAAACCTATAAGCTCAAGACATAGTACCTGTAGGGAAGCTGGGTCTTCACCTCAATCGTTCACTTCTGATAGACTTTCCAAATCCTTGTGAGTGTCCCAGCTTCTTGATTTTGTTTGTAGTATTAGTCTCTTACATGCTGCCCACACGTCACGTGACTCACGCTTCATGTCCAAAGTCCAAAGGAACAATATGTTCTCAGGCTCTGGCCGAAGTTAATTTGTTCACTTTCAGCTCTACGCTGCTCTCCTTCAGTGTGCAACTGTGAATATCCGTCGGACACATTTCAGTCTTTGCTCTGCACCAAAGAAGGCATGATTGGGTCATTGGGTGCCTGGGACAGATTTGCGCTATTTTTGGGTATCGCTTTGGCATCGCTACGGGAAGTGCTATTGGGAGCACTTTGGCTCGCCCAGAAAAAAGGAGAGAGAGAGAGAGAGGAAGGAGAGGAGTGAAGGAGTGGTTAAAAGCATCAGCGCTGAAATCACTTAAGTAGGTTTTAGCTGGGGGGAAGTACCAACATCCGACACAACCCTTAAGTAAAGTAAAGGTATCACTTTTTGTAGTTCACCACATCACTTTCCGTTCTTTGGGATACCTCTTTCACTCGAGCCCACTGAAGTCAACCTTTGTTCAAGATTGTTCAAGAACAAATCCAACCGGATGCCATTTGAAGATGGTTTATGAATGGTTTATGAATCTATGAAAGGTTTCCTTCCATCGAAGGTGCTGGAGGCGCTTGACGAATGCTCCAAAGTGTGTTGAAATCCCCGTAGATGTGTGCATGGAACCTGTTTGAATCATATCATTTTGAATTTGAAGCGCATGTCCTAAGGGGACCGGAAAAACCTTGCAAACTAGTTGCCAAGTACTGGCATCTGTAGATATCTGTAGGCCCCAGACATCGAGGTACTCTGTTGGACCCACTCCGGGCAGGTAAAACGCACTGACCTCTTGCGATCACAGGAAGGAGTCATCAAATTTGCCGCACACGTTTCAGCCCATTGCAGCCCAACCTCGCATGTTAACAGCAGCGCCAAAGGGGGCCAACGGGCCATGCCTGCAGCTTAGCAGTGGAGTACTTTTCCACCTTCATTTGGGATCTCCTTTCCATGTCAAGCAGCTCCAGATTTGGCCTTCAGGCTGTGCAACTGGAGACGCCGAGCTTCAGGATATGAAATTCTGCAAATTAACACAAATAGAGGCTATTGTGGCTGCACACTTTGGGCTAAAATTCGGATTTACCTGATCTTCCCTATAAAACCAAGAAAGAAAATAGTGAGTCCATCTTGGTCCATCTTGGTCCATCTTTTGCAATTTTCAGAGCAGGAGTATGTCGCAGGGATGTTTTTTTTTGAGTGAGAAGTTGTCAGTCAGTTTTTGGCCACCAAGACTCATGATAAGCTATGATGACAACAGGCTATGCTGCAAGTTGTCCTCTTGTTCGAGCGTATTGCTTGAGTGCTTTCGGTTGCAGTTCGGGAACATTCAGTAAACAGAATGCTGCGTTTCTAGTCTGCAAAGCTCTCGGAGAACCAAAAGCATCCGCAAATGGCATCTGTCTCAGGTATCATACTACCAAAGTGAAAACGCAACAAGATTCCCACGTCCTAATGTTTCCATTGCCTTTTCTATATCGCAGAAAGTGAAAATCAACATCTCATCGGGCCCCTTGAGACCCTGCTATCCTGAAGCAGTCGCAACTTCACGTTTGCCAGGATTCATGCAAAAATTAGTGCGGAACACCTGATCTCACGCAGCATGGTCCCACTGGAAAAAATATGTGGAAAAAATGTGGAACAAACATGAACAAACTGCAAGTCAAAACCTCGAGATCAGGCTCGTTTAGGTTCAAGCCAGCGAAACGCGCAGACTCTGTGCTTTAGCAATGAGCACACATTGTTGCTCAGGCAGGATGCTGGTGGTTCATTGAAGTGTTTGGAATAAACTGCTATGATCCGTCGAATGAATGGGGCATTCAAAGCCTCAGCAACCTGCTTCACTTGTTTCTCATTAACGTGTTGCCAAAATTGAAACTGGGTGAAATCTTCAGGATGCTTGAGAGGTGCAACACCAGACTTTTGCGGATGCGCACCTCATACAAAAAAAATGGTAACCAAAAAGCTTTGCGGGCTTTTGTAAGAAATACTGTGGTGGATGGAAACTATCGAGGTTCAACTGCGATCCTGACTTCTAGGTGCCGAAGGTGTGACCAAAGAGCGCCATCTCTGGCATGATAGGCTTAGGTTCAGCAAGTGACAAAGGAGTACCAACAAGCGACCACCAACAACTACGTACAACAACTACGGCATCTGACTCATCGCATTGCAAAAGCTTTTGTTCTGATAGATTGACAATCGCTTGCAATCCTCCCTGCCCTGGAGCAATTTCTGCTCACTGTTCATTCAGCTGAGAGCTTCCTCAGTGATCTACCTGGCAAAGAGACGCCAACAGCACTAAAATTGTGCGGAATCTTTCTGCAACTATGCATGCGCCCTTGGGGCACGCAACATTCTAAAAACCTTGATTTCCACTTCATGACGGTACATGCATGTACTGACAAATCGAGAGAAAGATAATCACGCCACAACTACAGGAGTGAAGAAAGGTTCAGCACCGTCTCGGGATTCTCTTTGGCCTCAACGGCAACAACAGCATATAGAGACTGGTGGGAGTTGCAATTCCCATCTGATTGAGTTTCAATATGTTTTTGCTCTGGCATTTCATTCCCGAAATTAGTGCAGACAAGTCACAGTCTTCGGGGTGATAACGCCAAGCCGCATCATGGCAACCTTTCGAAAACTCAGCATGCACACAAACACACACACACACGAAATTGGAGAGGCTGCTGGCACTTTTTCAAAAACTGACTAGACACGATGACTGACAGAAGGCTTGTGCCTTGGCTTTCTTTCTGGCTTTCAGTTCACCTTCGCACAACGCAGACACATGATTGAACTAAGACGTTAAAAAAGAATGAAAAAATAATATCATGTGGAAAATCTATTTAAAGCGATGGAAAGCATTCCACAGGCCGAAAGTTCGCCTTCTGGACAAAGGTGGCAGTAGCTGCAGTTGTCCTGTAAATGCCACATCAGCCATTGACAAAGTGCAGTCCTTTGATATGAGGTGAACAGAGAAACTGGAAGGACGTGTGATAACTCGATGACCTTGTTTTGGCAGCTTCCTGGCTTCCAAAACCACCTCAACTTCACAGCAAGTTTTCGGCCTTTCAGAATCTCAAAACCTCAAACATGACAACAGTGCTCTCCAGCAGCAAGCGAACCAGGTACAAGAAATTGAGGAGTGTGCGCACAAGGCTTGCAAGCGCCTGCTTCCCGCAACGAATGTGAAATGGTTCATCATGCTTGACAAGTCCAAAAATGATCCAGCTTTTCATCATCTTTGTACTTCAAAGATTATGCATGTTTCGGTTTGCTTGAAATTTCACAAGGCCCTGCATATGGCCTGTCCCATGCAAGGCTGACCCTTGGCTTATTTGTTCCGGAGCTGGATGAGATCCCTGCGGAGATGCACCATAGAGTCGTGGAGCACTTGCAGTCTTTGGCACTGAGTTTCACCGAGTTCACGTGCATAGGCTGCATGGGACATTAACAGGTACAATTTGAATCTCGACCTCAAATTGTTCACCTCCATAGGACATCTCCATCCTGTAAACCAGCTGACAAGTCCATGCGCAAATGGCCAGAAACAAACACGGGAGACCTGGTCAAGGCTAAAATGTGGTTCAGCTATCTCCAAATCTCTCGAAGTAGACGTTCAAGCATTGTAATTCTTCAATCACGGTACAATCAGAAACGTCCAGAAACATGACATCTGCTAGCTATATCTGCATACTTCGTGAGGCTCAGGCTTCATCGCAAGCCAAGAGTTCCATTCAGCAAGCCCGCTCCAAACCTTTGACAACCCTCTTTAGTTCGTGCGATTCGTTCGGTGCTGTTTTTGGAATTGTTTCTACCCACGTCAAACCATCAATCTATGTACTTGGTTGTTGGTGCCAATGGATCTTTTACCCTCCCAGGAACATGACTTTTTGCTTGCATCGTGCTGTTCATGCCTTCTTGCGCCATCTTCATGGGCTGATTGGGGTTAGTGGTACAGGGGTGAAGGGGTAGTGGTGAGGGCTCGTGGTGAGGGCTTGCGGTAGTTTTCGGACCTGTACTCTCACAAGAACATCCAAGGCTTGAAATATGTATCACCTGTCAACAATATGTCACATGATTCAACAAAATGTCACACTCTTCACATGTTTCACACTACACATGCTATGCTAGAAACCTGCATAGCTAGAAGCATGTGTCGCATGCGAAACATCTGTCACCTGTTCTAGATGCCACCCTACAAATATGCTAGGATCAAAGCATCTGCCACATCTTTTATATGCAAGTTTCCACATGCTACGCTAAATACATGCAACTGTAGAAACCTGTTGTGTGCCAAAAAGTGTCGCATGCTTTACACACGTCCTTTTTTGTGAAGGTTTCGCCAGAGATATGCTATGCTGTCACATGTTTCACTTACTATGCTAGAAACATGCAACGCTGGAAACATGTATCACGTGCGAAACATCTGTCCCTGCTGCACATGCTCTGCTGGAAACATGCAACATCAGAAACATGTGTTACACGCGAAACATCTGTCACATGATTCACGCGCCGCTCTAGAAAGATGCTACTGTAGAAAGATATCCTTATGTTTCATATGCTATGGCTACGGATGCTAATTTGCTTTTCCAACAACATCTGTCACATGTTTCAGATTTTGCGCTAGAAATATGCTACAGTCGAACCATCTGTCACATGCCTGACATGCTACCGTAGAAACATCTGTCACACGTTTGACGTGCTATGGCAGAAACATGTGTCACACGCTTGACGTGCTACGGTAGAAACATCCGTCACGTGCCTGACGTGCTACGGTAGAAACATCTGTCACAAAATTGCATCATGTCGTGCGGCGACATAGGCTTCTGTGGGATCATGATCCAAGCTGATATATTGTCATGGGAAGGACGCCACCAACCACTTCTGACCACCCACTTCTGACCACCCACTTCTGACCACCCTTTTCCAAAAAGTATGCCAAATAATCCCAGAAAGACTGATGAATCAGGATTGATTTAGTACATTGACCAAGAAACATTCCGGCTTAACATTGGATGATTAACTAGAATTCAGTTTGGGATCTATATATGGGGCTATCTATAGAAAACACCCGCTGTTAATTAGGGTTGGGGAAAGGAAAATGGAGAACAGAACATTCGCCAACACATGGGTTCAACTTGGTATATGTGATATGGTTGATGTCATTTATATATTATAATATTATATATGATATGCAAGATGCAGGGCTAATTATTTATATATATATATATATGTGAAACTGGAAGAAAACTGAAACATGTTCTTGATTAGGCCTGATGCTTTGGATGTGGTGAGCTATGCCTAGTAATAAATGGTGGGCAGGTAAAAATCCAGCAGGTTGTTTGTGACAGGTAAACTGCATTGCATTTGCATGATTCCAAATTTGCCATGAAGGCAAAAAATGAGATGCGCACATCCAAATCACTGGCAGAACCGTGATTGAACATCCATTCCTGACGATCTGCGCAGGCACATCTGCAGAATTGAATCTTCCCAAATTTCAACTTCGTCCACATGTTCAATGATCCGCAACGTTCAAAGTCGCATTTCTGTAAATCAATCCAAACCCAATTCGGGTGAAATCGAACTGTAAAACGTGCGTATCAAGACTTGAATGTTTACTTTGGTGCGTGACACGGAAAAAAAATGACTATTCTGGTCTGATTGCAGAGGTGCGTACCATCATTTGTTCAACCTCCCAGGATCCCGTACTGGTGAAGTGAAGGATGTTTCTTGGTCAGGCGAATCATATTCAGTTTGTTCTTGCTCTTCATCTTCTTCTTCCTCGTACCTGGCACCAGAACAAAACATGTTTTGGCACCATGTTTTTGGAACCACGCACAATGAAACTGTTTCTTGTTCATGGAAACCATTCCATGTCTCTTCCACATTGCGGCTCACTGCGTCATCTGCACAGGCGAATGGTCCAACCCTGGGGATCGCTTTGACGACAATTCAATTACAGAAACTGTCAGTAGCCAGGTTTGCAGTTGAACCATGCCGCATGCCGCACTGCACAACTGGGATGGACAGCAAACATTCCAAGCCGTGCACGCAGCAACTTTACGGGCAGCTCTAGGTTCACGGGCTGGCCATGCAACGGAAGTGCAAATCATAGAGCGAAGGAAAGCCAAACACACCAGCAATTGTGAATGGTTTGAAGTTCGATGCAAACATTCAGAATGTCCTGTCAAAAATGTATCAAAACAATTCAAAACACACCTACAGATGTCCCAATTGTACAAACAGGCAAACATCGCACCGTTATGGGAGAAAGTGTTGGGCTGCCAGAAACTTTGGAGTTTGGCAACGGTGAGGAAGCCTTAGGTTGCATCTTGATTCTTGGAACCGAACCAAATCAAATGCCACCCATTATCAAAGTTCCAAAACGATGACATATATGACATGGAATGTATTTACTGTGTGGGTTTTGATCATTGAGGTCCCGACTTCCACTTTGATCGGCTCACCCCATGACTCTGCTGTGTCCTCACCATCGCTAACCTTGCAATTCATGCAACACCATGGCAAAAACGGTGATAACCATGTCAATGATGTCAATGGTATTGTGCACAGCGGTGCCTGGAACTCGGGCATGGCCAATGCCTTGCCAAGACCTCATGCAATACGTTGCAATACATTGTGGCCATTGTGGTCGAGTTCTCTGAGCACTCCTGATGCCGAAAAAAAAATTAGCCCACGACCACTTCTTCCAGGAGATGCGTTTGGACACTCCGCCCGACTGGAGCTTGACTGGGGAAAAACGATTTGTTTGAAAGTGTCCACATGATTTTTTTGAAATCCATTCAAAGTTCAACCCAGTTAATTTTGACTACCCACCCTGTCCGAAAATGTTGGAAAAATATTTAGCGAATTTTGAAGTATGATTCCACACATGTGTTGACATCCCATGCAAATCGTTTGATGAATCCATGTTGACAATCATCTATTTAATTTGCAAGAACAATGAAACAAATGGTTTTGTTTTTTGGGCGGCATGGCAATAAGTTTTTGCATGGCCTGACGAAGCGGTCAACATTCGTTTAAAAGCACAAAAACTAGCAAAGTAACTTGGAAAAATGATGCGAACAAAACATTAGATCAATCTTCAACCAACAGAGAGAACATGGGATTTAACATACCTTGCATACATATTTGACCTAGTGTGGGCGCAGGGGGAGTCATTGTTTGAAACCAGCGAAACGCAAACCGCAATAAAGCGATTTGACTACGTCCGCAGTGAGGGAATTCCAATTGGTGGAGAGAACATGTTTTTTGTAACAAACGAAAAAAATCAGGCACTAACTTAGCACCATCTCCGGTAAGGGACGGCACCGTGCTAAGGTGAAATGCAAAGTGATGCCAGAGAAAACATGTCAATTTTAAATAACAAACTGTTTATATAATTTGAAGGGGCGTGCAAGAGCAATGAAAATTTTTGATGCCATTTCATACCTCCCACCCCAGAACCTAAACGGCACAGTAAGCCTGGCAAGGCAGCACCACCACGTAGAAAAGAAGATTGACTTGTTTTTCTGTTTTTTTGTTTTTTCCCCCTTCTGCTGCTTTGATTTTTCCCAGCGGCCATGTTTATTGAAAAAATATTGTAAAAACCGCACCAAAAATAAGGGGGGCCGTGCCACATGACATGGGACCAAAATAGCACAACCTGAAAACGAGGGAACGAAAGCCAGTCAGCAGAAGATGCGGCGTTTTGTTTTGAGCGCGCGGGGTCGGAGTGTGCGAAACAGCGGTGATAGACGTGACCTGCAAACGAACCCGTTGAATTTCGACATCCTCCACCAGTGAAATTTGTGCAAACCCACCATGAAATCCATATTGCAACCACACCTGCCTCCTAATTCGTCAGTTTGGCTGGTGGCGTCCGGCTCTCCGGATGTTTGTCTTTGCTCGAGTTTTGTGCGTTCACCAAGTTACTGCTGCTGAAGACGCTGCCCACAAGCCGCGGACCTGTCATACATGCACTAACTTACTTAAACCTTCTTCTTTGCTGTGAAAGCTTTGTACCCTGACCAAACTACTGCTGCTCAATATATTTTCGTAACCTTTTTCTCGTTGAAAATTTGGCGCACTTACTGCTGCTCAAGACGCTGCCCAGAAACTGCGGACCAGGAAGGAATGGAAGCCCTACCGTAACCAAATTGACCTGGAAACGGTCTCCCACATCCACCCCCATTTTCCCTCTAAAAATTTTAAATCAATTATATTTTCACCCTTTCGTTCTCAATCCCCCCCAGACCCCTAAACTCAACTCACTAGGTTCAGAACCAACAACTAAGCCATGTCTGCCGGCTGGTTTTCGTAATGTCGCCGTGCACTTTTGCAATAGCAACCACTATTTGCAGCACAAAAAAATCAAATTCGTTTCTGCAACCAGATTTCAGGGTCCATTTTATGAGTACAATCTGTGTTTTTACTTATCCCGCCTCCCTATGCGCTGTGGTTAACATGTCCCACTGTCCCTTTTGATATTATGTCCCGGTCTTTACGAGCCCTATTGCCCTGGGACCTGTTGAGTTTCCACTATCTACGTGGGTGGCGTCCGCGGGCCAGGAGAAAATTCCCACAACATCACAAGCTTCACACAAACCCAAATAAAATACATCCGTAGATTCACGTATGAGGCCTTGTGCTTATACAAGACCCAAAGATAATATCCATCATAAGTTCGAACATGATTGACGAAGAAACTGTTGAGTTCCGATAACTTTCACCAGTGAACAAAAAATTAATCATTTGTCCAAGCATGAAGTGTTTTGCATTTTTCTTTCTTTTGAAACAACACCACAAACTTCACCCCAACCCAACAAGACCCAAAGGCAAAACCCATTAGAAGTTAAAACCTGGCGTGCCGCAGATCCCGTTGAGCAACCATGCGTTTCAGCAAATTGCCAAGATCTCAACCGGAAAGGTCCGGAAGCAAGAAATGGCCTTGAATACCAGTGTCGAGGTCGTCGGTCCTATAGTGATATACTTGGACTTAAATTTATTTTGGTTGTCAAAGCCAACCCCCCACCAATGAACACAAACTCCATCAACAATCCAAGCATGAGGTCTTTTGTTTATATATTCCCTTTCTTTCTGAACCAACACCGCACGGTTGTTGCTTTCGTGATAGTAATCTTGATAGATCCGTTAGAAGGCCCGACAGATCCATTACGCCTGTCACGGATTCGAGTCACTTGGCTCACGTGCCCCATACAACAGCTCATCGAGTGTCGACCTGAAGCAATACATTGCACAGAACAAACATGACGTGCGATCGCAAACTAGGTCTTGAGCGTGGCGCATCAGTTTGCACAGATAGACCGCCAACGGCTCAGCCACCCTGGTGGCAAACGTCATGAGGGACGCGTTGATGGAGTCAGGTGGGCCACTCCAAGCAATGGCTCCGCTGCAGCTGTTGACAGCACCCCTGCAAGCTTCTTACGGAATTGCGGAAGCGAGATCGTCAGTTTGGTTTGTAGCCACAGCACGGAGAGGGCCCCGAGAATTGCAGATTGTGAAACAGAAAGCTTTGACACACAGCACACAGAAGCTTTGTACACACAGAAAAAATCGCAATTTTACCTCAGTTTTTGGCGATCGACCCTCATTTCGTGCGAAAGGGTTGCAACGGGAACCCGAAATCGCAATTTTACTTCAGTTTTTGGCGATCGGCCCTCATTTCGTGCGAAAGGGTTGCAACGGGAACCCGGAAATCGCAATTTTACCTCAGTTTTTGGCGATCGAACCTCGTTTCGTGCGAAAAGGTCGCGCCGGACAAGTTGAAATCGCAATTTTACCTCAGTTTTTGACGATCGAACCTCGTTTTTCGTGCGTAAGGGTTGCGCGGGACACCTTCAAATCGTAATTTTACTTCAGTTTTTGGCGATCGAAGCTCGTTTCGCGCGTAAGGGTTGCGCAGAACACCTTCAAATCGCAATTTTACTTCAGTTTTTGGCGATCGAACCTCATTTCGTGCGAAAGGGTTGCGTTTCGTGCCGTCTCGTTGGCACTGCCCCTGCCCCCGCCTTCAGAAGAGAAATAGAAAAGAAGGAGAGGGCAAGAGGGGC
>Ga0126342_10005404_pt1:0-5000 | contig 22258 bp, 22 predicted proteins | sample Cyp1metagenome_FD_92528 | JGI IMG/M metagenome (GOLD analysis project Ga0126342, IMG submission 92528) | Coral microbial communities from Lord Howe Island, Old Settlement Bay, Australia - Cyphastrea 1 metagenome | ecosystem: Host-associated > Invertebrates > Cnidaria > Coral ...
GCCAAATTTGGCTATTTTAAAGGAAGATGTTTCTCTGGTGAGAGATACACTTCTTTCAGTCCGTTGTTTATCATTTGACAAATCCCGACTTGCTATGCGTCAAAAAGAGCCAAGTGAGCCTTTATATATATATGTATAGATACAGATACAGATAGACACATAGATACATACAGATAGATGGTGATGGATACAGAAATGGTAGACAGACAGAGACAGAGATCGAGACAGAGACGACAGATAGACAGATTCATTAATCACGATCAATCTAGATGTATAACTGTTTTTGCTGTATAATAATATGATCGCATGGACGTATCAAGCTTATAGGTAGGAACATGTGTCCCCCGTCTACAGCTCAAATCTGTAGAAGTGTGGCCACGCCAAGCATACGACTGTTTTGTTTCTGTCTTAGTCGGCTCCATGATCCATGTCTACTACCTTCGCTCCGTGTGCCTCAGGCTGATGCTAAGGTTGAAGATTGATGTTCTGAATTGGGTACATGTAGCTCGAGCGTAAACGCTCAACAGGAATGTCGGAAAGACGGACCTGAAGCTGGGATAGCTGGGTGGCAGGAAAATTGCCAAGTACAGCATTTTGGTCCTCTGAAGGATCATGGCCCGAATCGTGCCGCATGTCAATTAGACTGCATATTCTTGCGGATTTGTGTATCATAGTGCAGATTTCATTTTGCACAGGGGAGTGGCACAGCGATTTCATCGTGCGTGTGGGGAAAAGGCTGTGCGTGCCAGGTTGGTGCGCAGCGTTGCTTCTGATAATTTCTTGATAGCCAGGGTGGGACATTTTCACTCCTTTTGGATATCCATCGGCGACTTTTGCGATTCTTCTGCGATATCAAGTGGCCAGGCAGACTCCGTGAAAATCCGGGCAGATCCGGACAGATCCGCCACGACTTCGGCGAACGTGGCAACTCAGAGCTGGAACTTGAAACAGTAAATGCCATTTGCTTGTCCTTGCTGGAAATTTATTGAAATTGCACCAAGTCTGCGGTATATGTTGGTATGGGAGGTTCACCAGAATTTCCTATCATTTTTCCATATTTTTCCTTTGCCAGTCTGATTGTTTTTGTGTACAACAAGGTCAGCGTCACGGAGGGTCTTTTGCAATGCGACGTTTTCTGCTCGCAGGATGTCAGTTGTAGTGCCTGGTGCCCAAAGCTGGGAGTCAGAAAAGGCAGTGGTCAAATATGGAATTTGTACCCTCAAACATGGCAATGGAACATCACCAATTTATAGCTGATTTTCTCATTAAAACCTTCTTTTAGGGCATTTTTCATTGCCATGTTTGATCACTGGAGGGTATTTCCCTTGTGGTATCCGTGTGGCTCTTGGGTGGCATTGCCGAGGGCTTCAACTTTGCAGTACCATCAGATCAAAGGAGCACGTCGACCCTGCAGAGTTTATGTAGAACTTGGAGTGGTAGTCCCAGTGATGAAACCGTTGTAGGCAGGAGGCGATGATTCGAGAGATTCGCAGTTCTCTCTCTTGGCTTTCAGGTTTCTGTTCTTCCCGGATCCAATCGGTGCAGAAGTCAGCGACCTAGAACCAACGGTTTGAACAATTTGCCATTTGCTCGGAGCTTGCATCGGGGACGGGATATTGGCATTGGGATGTGTTTGTGATAGCCGATAGCCTCAACAGGCATCAATTTTAAGGCGGAGTGCATGCACAGACACTTGCTGATGACATGTATTCAGTGTTTGGATGTGTGCTGGGAACTTCCGTGGACTGTAACTGTAGGAACAGAATGGACAGTTAAATTCTTTGATTCCCAAATATTATGATGTTTGAAACTTGATGATGTTTGAATGTGCGCTGGGGGTTGTGAGAGACGCGAGCTCCCAGGTCGATGGACTGCGTATGACCGTCCGGCTTGGCAGGACTGCATTCAATCCATGTGATATTTATTCGTCAAGAGACAGTGCTTGAAATCTACTGTGAAGATGCTCACACAGCTAGACCTCCACATTGCCACATCAATCCCTTTACCCATCCGCATCTTCTGTTGCCAGTGCTAGACCTCTGCGCCGCCGACGACGCAGCAGGCCTGATCGACTCCTGGTCATTTGCCAAATTTGTCAGTGAGTCTTAGCCATCTATTTGTACCCCTTTGATTCTATTTGTGTCTATTTGCAATCTAATATCTATTTGGACTGAATAGATCTGAATAGGCTATATACCAACGACACGGAGCGTGTTAATACGAAAAGGCAAACATCGTGAGAAGAGTTTGTAATCAGATGGCAGACTTCAGACTCGGTGCAGGAACCTGGTAAGTTGATGTTGACTTTGAGACTGTTGGGCTGTTGGGTGTCTTTTGTTGCGGAGGTCTCATGAGTCTATGTTCTCAAAGCTGTCGGTTTGACAATCACTGCTGTTCAACCTTTTCTCAATCACGCTATCCAGGCCAGTTCATATGATTTTGCTGAACGCTGAACGCAGAAGAGATGCACCTCCCAAATCTTTCCATGTTGCGCTCAGGTGACACACAGATCCGTTTCACCGCAAGGAAAATGAAACTCTCCTGATGCGACGCTGCCCCGGCACTGCGGCCAGCTATTTGCTGGGGACCGAGATTGGATCATGCCGCATGCCCATGTTGTCCTTCGTCTGCAGCCTGGCCCAAAACTGTACTGTAGGAATTCCTCATGCAGAAAAAATCATTCACACATGATTCCCATCCTGGCTAGGATGATGATTTCGATGAATAAGTTTGTTGGGTATGTACGATGTAATGAAACCACCAACGGATAGAAACATGTGATGAGGTTTTCGTTTCTTGATGCCACTTTCAGCCTGCCTCCTGAATGACCGCTGGTTCGAAGTCGCTGGGGGGTGCAGGCGCATGTTTTTCTAGCAGCACTTAACTCTGTCATTTCATTTCACGTTCACCTGGCAATCCTTGCGCGAAGATGCGAGCAGTGTGGTGGGGCAAACCTCTGAGAAGCCCTGGCAAAAAATGGCAAAAAAATAGATGTGACAGTAAACTCTTTGTGCTTTGTGTGGGTGCACTGACTTTTCAACCCCGAGAGAGGGCTAACTAGGTCAAAATGGGTTCTCGAGGAGATTTGCGCCCATGGCTTGCCAGGTGTGACCAAAGAATTCCAAGCAGGACCCGATGTCTCCCTGCAGTGCTGCTTCTGCTCGGATGCTCGGCGCAGTGTGGGATGTTCATGTTATGACAAGCGTGATGGCATGACAGAGTGGGAATAGTGGACCAAGTTCGAACCATCAATGCTTATGAACTTATGAACAACAACTATCTTTAGCATGCTTCAGCACACTGCTCGTGCAACGTTGTCATAGCGGCTGAGGATGCAGGGCGGAAGTGGTCAACGTGAGGCCTCCGATACTTGTGTCCACCAACTTGGTGAAGGCCGTCCTCCGAGTGGTGAGTTGGGGTTGGGATCCCGCAGCAGATCCCGGCGAGAGTGGGTTTTGAAGGGGGAAGCAGAGGATAGACAGAGGTAAGACAGAGGTATGACAAAGAATGCCGAAGCATTGAAGCATGCTGAAACGTGTGGAAACGATCATGTTGAAGTCAGCAAGACACTGGGCATGAGGGTAGGTCATGGCCCAAGGATGGTGGCCAGAAGCCATTTTTTCTCTTGACAGGACAACATCTCAGCAAGGAGACAGATGGGGCGGTGTTGCACGCAATAGGTTTGCTTTTGCCCCATGGGCCCATGGATATCGAAAAGACATGAACAATCATGAACAGAATTCTCCTTGCCTTCACAGCGTGCTAGCAATGCTGGTGGCTTCACTTGTCCACCTGGAAGGATAATCCTGCGGGCTGGCGAGACGCCTGAATCCCTGGCGGATGCTGGTTGTCGCCATTTGAATGCCACCGGAGCAGGCTAATGATGGCTGATGATGGCAATATGTTGCGGGAAGTGGGAAGCCTTTGTTTGGTGCTAGCCGGACCCCAGAAATAAATAGAAGATCTGAAGATCTGCTCGAAGCAGTGCCCCAACGCTCGTACCAAAGTGAAACCGCTTCCTGCAGCGAGACTTCAATGGGTGGAAGTGAAAGGCTGATGGAAAATGATGGAACCTATTGGAACCTCATTTCCTCGAACAACCTTTTTGGGGAATTCAGGAGCTCATCATGGTAGTCTAAAGCAGGAGAATGCGATTCCTTCTGCAGTGGCTAGGTCAATTTGAGTTTGGCTTCACGACAGTAGACTGCATCAATCTTCGATATGCTGTGCTGCTTCCGTGCGTATTAGTTGTTTGGCTTAACAATGCCCTGCGAGTGCAGGCTGCACTCATGCTGACCGGACAGCAATACAGGAGTGAGCGAACCGACTCCGAACCGAGGGATGTGAACCTGACACACAGCCATGGTCACTGCAAAAAGTGAAGCTGTTTTTATGCTTTTCCTTGCTTTTCTAGGTAGAGTTGTGGTGAGGTAAGCAGCATGTTCCTTGCTGGCTGTGTCAGGAGGAGCTGAAGAATCTGTTGATGCAGTTCACAGACTTGAATTCTGGAGAGCAGATCATGCAGCAGATTCGCTTTGGTTGGAACCTGCTTCTATCACACCGAAACGCTGAAGAAGCGCGATTGCACTTTGTCTCCGCCTGACAGTCCCTTTCTATTGAAAGAATTTGCGGCCGCAGCGGTGCTCACACATGTCATGCCCCGCTGGGGTGATGATGGCTACATGCTGTATCAAGCGGACCAATCGGGCAATTGGGCCCACATCATGGAACCAAAGTCCACTTTCTACGCAATGACTTTGGATACCTGGGAGACCTTTGCAGCGATCCGCTACAGGACCCCGAGAGGATTTCTGAGTGAAGAAGAGCCGGAGCTTCTAGGTGCAGGTATGCCAGCCCATGCTTTCGTTCCTGTTGATATGCAGGGTCTCGATGGAAATGCTGCTCTTGGAGGCCTTGTTTCTGAGCACAGGATTCAGCATGACTTGAAGGTGTTCAAGCTTTTGGAAAGCAAAGGCTTGCTGCCTAAAGTTGCTCAGGCA
>Ga0126342_10005404_pt1:10000-22258 | contig 22258 bp, 22 predicted proteins | sample Cyp1metagenome_FD_92528 | JGI IMG/M metagenome (GOLD analysis project Ga0126342, IMG submission 92528) | Coral microbial communities from Lord Howe Island, Old Settlement Bay, Australia - Cyphastrea 1 metagenome | ecosystem: Host-associated > Invertebrates > Cnidaria > Coral ...
GCAGAGCTGGCCCAGCTTCGTGTGGCCAAGGTCTCTGGTGGCGCTGCTTCGAAGTTGGCCAAGATCAAGACCGTGCGGAAAGCCATTGCGCGCATTCTGACGGTCTACAACCAGAAGCAGAAGGCGGAAGCTCGGAAGCAGTACAAGGGCAAGAAGTATGTGCCACTGGATCTGCGCCCAAAGAAGACCAAGAAGATCCGTCAAGCCTTGAAGGCTGAACAGAAGTATGCGAAGACTGCTCGCACCAAGAAAAGGGAGAGCAACTTCCCAATGCGTCGATATGCGGTCACCATGTGAGAGGGCATTGCAGCAGGCGGCGGCCGACTCCAGCAAGACAGTTTGCTGGTGGATTCTGTCATGAGCCGGGCAAAAAGTTTGCTGTCCAACATGTGGGGGTTCTGGGAAGCTTGGGAAGTGCTTGGCTGCTTGGCCAGTCTTGATTCTGATGCCCAGCCTATGCAATCTGTCGTTCTTAAGGCCAAGGCAGGACAGGAGATAGCACCTTGGCTGCATCAAGTTATTCTAAACGACTGATCTGTTTTTTTTTCTTCAGTTGTTAGTAGGCTGTCAGCATTTTCTTACCATGTTGGGGACACAGCATTCGCAGGAAATCCTGGTCCGCGAAATGGGAGGCGAAGCTGAAAGGGTTTGTTACTTTTGTTGCCTTGATGTGGCTCAAACTTTTGATTTCCTCTTACCTTTCTTCCACAATAGAGTGGGGCACCATCAGTCCTGCCCCCCAACCTCGTGTCACAAGCGCAGGTTGGTCCTATTGTCGGCGGATTGGCGACAAAACCCCTGGCTGGTTACCAGCCGACCGCATCACCGAGTTGGCTCAACTCATAGCAGGTGGAGACATAAGCTGCGGGCTGTGGGTGGAAGAAATCTTCGGGGATCAGCATGAACCTTCCATCAAGCCTGTGACGGGTCCATAAGATTGCAACTTTGTGAAATAGAAGCATGCTCAGAATGACCCCTTGTGATTAAGCTTAGTGCTGGAACTTCAGTAGCTCAGAATTATCGATCCAAGCGACGTCCTAGTTGTGCGTGCGCAGCTTGTGCAGTGTGGTTGTTTGTCCAATTATTGGAGCGGCAGTTCACATTAGTTCACAAGTCTTGTATGCTTTGATTTGCACAGATCATGAAGTGGATCCCGCAGAAGGCCAGCACCTTACAAATTCAGAGCCTTTGAGCCGCTTCTACCCTACAGTCCTGCAGTAAACAGACCCAGCAGTTGGAAGACCAACGCAGGGACTTCCCTTTGCCAGCTTGGAATGCCAGAGAGTCGTGGTTTGTTCCTTCACTCTTCCAAGGTTTGCTTAACCTCAAACAAGGAGATGTGGTTGAGGTGCCTTGTGGATCCTGTGGCGTAGTGAAGCTGCACCTGCCCGATGTGAGCTGTGGCTGTCTTGGGAAGCCCCTTCCAAAGCCTCCAATGCTGCCTCCGCTGCAATGCTTTTGCTCAAGCCTAGCCACTTTTAAGATTTGAAGGCGCACCGGAAATGACAGGAACAATGGAATTAGATGGAATTAGCGAGCAGGTCCTGGATTGACATTGATCGCTGACCATTTTGCAACACATGGCTGGTTCATGCTGGTTCTTAATTTGCCCTCCAATGCTGCCAAGTGCCTGAATTCGCGCACGTCAGCTGAAACATACTTAGCGCCCAAGCTTATCAGGATGCACAAGACGAATCACACTGTGACAGGTGCAGCTGCAGCTGAAATAGCCAACAGACATCACCAGACATGACATGCTGGTAGCATTGGTGCCAAGACCCCGAAGCAGGCCCTGCCAGGTGCAGTTGCGACAGCGCCCCCATGCACCTGGTAAGACCTGCCGGCCATGCATGGAGCAGTGAAAGTTGTCTCAAGCTCCAGTTCGAGCTCTTCCAGCTCCAGCTCTGGAAGTGGTTGCTCAGATCAACATGGACGGCCTAGCAAATCCACTTCAACATGTTTAAATCTAGATCGCTTTCAGGGCAGAAATTGTCGACCAGAGTTGAAATATGTTGAAATACATGATGCTACATGTAGAATTTTTGTTTTCTGATGTGCAATCCTGGGGAGCTGCTGATGCTTGCCTTCCAAGCTTGTGAGGCTCGAACAAGAAGGAGTCCATGCAGGCTGGCTTTTGATGTTTTGGGGTCGGATGGTTTCTCTCGTGCAGCTGGCCTGCTCTCAGCCTATGCTCAGGCGCGGATAGCAGAGAAGATGGCCCAGCGAGCAGCTAGATTTGAATTCATTGTGTTTTAGTCAGCCTATGTCAGCCTATTTTGGGCTACGTTAGTCCTGGATGCTGCATGCCCCCAAACGTGGACCCCAGCATTGGCCAAGGACAATGCAGAAAATGCCTGGATGGGGTGGATCTGCCCCTGTGGCGGGAAAAACTTGACCATGAAAGCTCGGTGCACTCTCTGTGGGCAAGTTAAGCCGCTGAGTGCCCAGCAAAGGCCGAAGGAAGGGCTGGGGAGAAGCCATGCAGCATTGTGGAACATTGTGGAACCCTTGTTGGCTCAAGAATCGGCAAGGATTTGAGACCCGGTATGACGGTATGACTCTGGAACCCTCTGGAATGGTAGAGAAGAGATAGCCGATCCTGATAGTGCTGTGGTGTTTTGCAGTCACAGAATATTTTTTGCCCGTGCTGTTTGCAGAGACAATTCCCTGGTCTGAACTCATGTTCCGGAAAATCTTATTACACCATTAAAAGTGATGATATCTGAATATATCTGAATAGTTTCCAACCTGAAATTTCCTAAACAGAAACTAAAGATGAAAGTCGGAAGTCTTTGGAAGTCCTTGGTTTGGGAACATGGGACCAATAGTCGACTAATAGGCCGGGGCCCATGATCTCAGGGGCGTGGGCCAAGCCGCCGCAGCCATCGAACGCGCGCGAAGGGATACGCCGAGCCCAAGGCGACGGCCCCAAAGTCGAACGCCGCGGACCCCTCCGGCGCGGAAACGGAGGAGTCGAAGTCGAAGCAGTGGCTCAGTGTGCTCAGTGCCCAAAGTGGTCTATAGCTGAGGTGTATTCAGAGATATTCAGAGTGTATCTCATGTATAATATTCAACATGTATTCAGATGTATTCATTGAATTTATCGGACGAGATTATTCATTTTTTTGGGGGTATTGGTGTGTTGAGCTATTGGCTTAATCGCTTGAGAATGACACATAAGTTCTAGAGATGTTGTACCACCAAGAAGACACACGCACGGATATGGACATATAATGATGGATGCCAAGTTCTATGGGGATTGTTCCAAACCATAATAGTTCAATGCGCCACTCTGAGGGCACGGGAATTTGCCAATCCGACAGCCCAGGTGAGCACATACCTATCATTACCTATCACTGTTGCTGTCGCATTCTCACCTCATTTTGTTCTTGCAAAACTGATTCTTTGGAAGGCATAGGCAATGGATGTAATATCCAAACGGTTGACATTGGTTGATGCAAATCCGTCAGGCATTTTCTAGGCAGGTTTGAGGAAAAAAACATTCCGGAAGAGAACTTAAGCATCGTTAGCATTCGGCTGAGGAAGTTCCTCCAGCAAAAGTTCATCTTCCAAGAGTGCAACGGAGAAGACACTTGGAATTTCTTTGGGCTGCTGAATGCCTTGGTTGGTTGATGACTGCCAGCTTGTTTGGAAAGTATATCTATGAGAAGTACAGGGCTTTCGTAATCGATGCAAGTGAACGCAAGTGCCCTATGGCCCTGTGGTGACCGTGATCATTTCTTCACATGCATGAATAGATAATATCTATCGGTTTCTTGGAGATGTATGGAGATAAGTGGAGCTGCGTTTACAGCAAGGTCATTCAACTGATGCAGTTCATGACACATCAAGGCCTGATGATGCCACCGAAGCGAAGCGCCTCGCCATGCAGCAACCCGGCTTGTGCATAGCAGCTGCCAGGGTTGGTTGTGTGTTTGCTGCTGGGTTATGCTCCTGCTGGTCCTGCCGGTGGCAAAACGACAATGATACGCTAGCTGCTAGCTGCAAAATGGCCTCCTTGATTGTACTTAAAAACTGGTGGCTTATCTGGAATATCTTAAATTTGTGTTTGGAAATCAAGCGGCCTAGGCATTTGCAGAACTTGCAGGACATGAAAGATGGCAAGGTGCCATGATGGGCCATACCTCCCGATGTGCTGCAGCTGTACCTTGCACCTCTCATGCGATGAGCGTTGCCATTTCATGGTGCCTCTACTTGGTCACCCATACCGTGCAGGAAAAGCAAAAGGCCTATCGCAAGCTCCTGCGGGAATGGCATCCAGATAAGAATCCAGACAAAGCTGCCAGGTTGCGTTTGACAAAACGCAGGCGCTTTATTGAAGTCCTTCTTGCCAACCACTTGTGACCAAGGTCAAGATGGCGACTGAAGTGTTTCAGTTCCTGCAAAAGGCTTCCGGACTCTTCAAGTGCTAGCTACTAGCTGCTAGCAGCTGCCAGACAGGCACAGGCGTGGCTTGGTTCTGGTTGCTTCGCTGTCAAATTGCAGTTTTAACATGCTTTAACCAATTCGAGATGCCTGAAACTCACGCAAGGATGATATGCCTGATCTCTGCCAGCGAGCCACTGAGAGAGCTCTTGGATGCCCTTGGTCACTCTTGGTCCAACTATGGAATGAATATGAATATTTGCATAGAATATTTGTAAGTCATGTTGTGCTTACGCAAAGGAGCATAGAAAAGACGTTATCGCATCATCTCGCTGGTTCAAAAGTGGCTGCTGGCTTTGTTGGTCTGAACTTGTGCGTGCCTGAATGTTTCACTCACAGCGTTCATTGATGGAGCTAGGTTTGAAAATATGACCCGCGCTGCCAAGTGTGTGCAACGTTTGGACGCTGTCACAAAACTATGCCAGACATGGAAGCCAAGCTTGGAGCAATTTGTTGTTTATCAGTTGGCTTCAACGGTGGGGTTCGTCATTGTACGTTGCAGGTGATCAGCCGACACTATAGTGGCTGGGCGCAGTGTTGCTTGTGGGCTGGCAAGATCCTCAACTCACCAGATCATTGCAGTTCCACCATGTTCCACCCATAAGGGGGTGCGAGTCAACTTATAATCACCTCACAACTATTGCTGTGGCCACCATTAGCCGATCCAACTGACCAACCCCCGAAGCCTAAGGCCCGCAGCTCCCTGGTTCTGTCGAAAGGCTTGGCTCAACTCGTTCCTGTTGCAAGGGCTTGCACGCGCAACCGCGTGATGTCTGGATGATGCAGCGAGCAAAGACGTGTTGTTCGTTTTGGGACTTTGGTAAAGTTCAGCTAAATGCCACATGGCCCACCATATGCAGAATGTTCAGGTCTGTTTGTTTGGCACCCTTGGAGGGATGGGGAGATGAGGGGCGACGGCCCCCAGGGTTTACGATTCTTCAATTCCACGTCCTTTATGCATTTTTGATGCTGGTGGTGCTGTTTCCCTGCAGGCAGATGGGCTGGGTGACAGATGCCTACCTTCAAGACAATCGCTCAGAGGCCATGCTAGCGTTGGTGCCTAAGTGTTGCGACTTCGACAAAATGACCAAAACGAGCATGTCTCAACCTGTCTCAAACGCAACTGCTTCAATCATGATCGCCATCAAAGGTCAAAATGGCACCGGCTCGTTCTTCAAGCACTTGATGAGGCAACGGCAGATAGGAGCCTAGCAGCCATGGATTTTCAGCAATCTGCGAGTTGTCGTGCTGGATGAGGTTGTCACGTATGCTGTGCAGTTGGAGACATACCTCAAGGAGGCGACTGGATGAGATTTCAATAGGTCAATAGGTTGAAGTTTATGGCCGCAGATTAGCACGTTCCTTTATATAGTGTTTCAATGGTCAAAGCATTTGTTCGTTGGCTTGGTAGGCCAAGCCAGAAGATCGAAGTGCAGATCCTGAGTGGATGGAGAAATGCATGCAATTCTGTTCAGCCCTTACCCTTGCGATCGTTTCTTGACAGTTGACTATAGACTAGTTGACTTGACAATGCTGAAAACCAAAGTCTTCCCAGGTTACTACCTTGGTACCGAGTTGCAGCAAATCACTGAAGCTTTGTTGGACCCTCAAATGTGATTTGTGATTTCTTCAACAGTGTTTTGTTCTTGAGCCATCTTGAGCCTGCAGTTTTTGTTGTCATGGACATCGCGCAGGGGAGCAAAAACCAGTTGAACAGTTTGCCATTGCATGACATGCTACCGGCAGAGCCACCCTGCAGGTCGCAACACGGCCTATCACAGAGCGCCACTGGCAAGTATGCCAGTACAGTGGTAGAGGCACATTGGAGACGTGGTGATGTGGCTATTTTCCAGGTGTATCATTATTTAATTATGGTGTATTGAAAGTGTATTGGCAGATGTTTGCATGCCCAGGTGGTGGGCAATAGCGAGCATGAGCTCAGTGCTGCGGCGGGTGCACGGGTGTTCATCATCGATGCAGCCCAGCCCTCAGCGGGATGGAGGATAAGCCAACAGTGGAAGAAAGTCTCATTCTGGTTTCTATCGGTGCGAATTGTGCTGCTAGGGAGTCTATGTTGCTGCCTTGTCGTTCCAGCCTTTTTTTCGACTTGTTTCAACTTGGAAAGTCAACAACTTGAGGAGAATGCAGACTGGGCATGGTGCCGCTTAGAGGATCCCGGGCCAAAAGCAGCATCCCAATGTATCAGAATATATATATATATATATATATATATCCCAATGGCATTTTCAGCAGCATGTGTTGCATGAAAAAATGTCATGGAAAGCGGAGCAGGAGGGTCGCACAGAGGGATGGCTGCCTCGCAATGTGTTGATTGTGGAGCCTGGTTTGGTGCCCCAAGTGTGGCAGCTATGGCAGCTATGGCAGCTATGGCTCTGGGAGTGGTCACTAGGGGAACAGCGTGATTTCACCAGCTCCATCACCAAGGTGATGCGCCCGACAAGGTCATGTGGGGCGCAAGGGATGGAGCATGGCGAGCATGATAGGAAATGTGTTGAACATGGTTCAACCACATGCACTCAGGAATTCCGGAACTGGGAGTGAATTCTAGATGATTCTAGTACTGTCCTTCCGACCTGCCACATCGTCGATTTTCGTGCAGGATTTGCCTGACTGGATCAAGGCCTGATCCAGATGAAAACCTTGCTGGGCATCCATGAAATGTGCGTCACTTGCCTTTATCGGAAGTTTGAACATGCTTTGAGGTGGGTGAAAAGGCTAGGCTGGGGCCTCAGTTCAACAACACCTTCCAACGTGGTCTCTCCACCCACAACTTCTCTCTGCACCGGGGTGTGCAATCTAATGTGTATGATACTGTCTGATGTTATATAATCTCATTAGACATTGATATTCTACACGGAGATGGTCCAAATATGTCCAACTATAAATTTTCGGCCCTTGGGATGCCCTTTGTTTGCCCATTTTTAGTGTTCAACCAGTGGACCAGATGCCCATATCACATGAGGTGGTGGTCCAACTCACAGAAGCAGTTCTGCGATGTGAACATCACAGCGGTGGATGAATCCGCTCGGCAAGTCACTGTCCCTTGGCGAATCGAAGATGAATCCATTGTTCTTTAATATTTCAACTTGATGTTCTCCCATGAGGTTTGTATATATATATATATACACATTCATGCATTGCATTACATTACATTACATTTCATTACATGGCATTGGCATTGGCATTACATTACATTCCATACCATACCATACAGATGTGACTCCTTTAAAACATCACCGGTTTTCCCAAGTGCCAGTGACACGTTCAGCCCAGGTCACCTTTGTGCAGGCAGGGCGTGGTGAGGATTCTCTGAGAGTTCGCTGGTGTCGATTTCTCAAATGCTGCAGGACACCTCCTGTTGGAAGATGGTTCCCTTCGAGCACTTCAAGCAGAAAGAGGTGCGTCATGGTGCGTCGCACGGTCGCAGCTTCCAAGCGACGTCCAAGCTACGTCCAAGCTACATCCAGTGTATGAACAGTATGAACTTCATCTCTTGACGACTTGTCCTGCAGGATGCTTGGCTTCTTCATCCATTCCATCCAAAGGCGGGCCGTGATTTGTCCAACTACGTGTGCAGCCGTGTCCACATCGACTTCTTTGCGTGCTGAGCCACTTAGCCTTTTTGATGTATGCGGCAAGGCCAAAGAGCTTTATCAACAACTTCCAGATTGGGTCCGGCCTGGTAGTGTGGCCACTTGCCTGGCATTTGAGCTGCCGGGATCTATTGAGTCTATTGGCTTCAGCACCACCAAAGCTTCAGCCTTTCTTGTGCACGACATTGGAATCCTGAAGGTTCAGCTGTGAAGAAGGGGAGATTCGACATCGAACTGTTTTCCGAGGCGTATTGGTGGTCAACGAGCCAGCATCGCGTGCTGCCTGTGCAGATCAGAGATGTTTGTTCCAGAACGCGCCAGGCTGGAGAGCTTCTGAAGACTTTTAAGACAGATGTGGGACCACTGTCAAAGATGCAAAGCTATTCATGAAGACTCAGAGTTCATTGCTTCGTCATGCTTTGTCCTCCCTGTCACTGCATATCTTCACACACAAGGTGAAGGTCGCCTTCGTTTCCAACAAGAGTGCCACTTGTTCTGCATGTTCTATTTTTCGAATCAACTGAGAAACCCCGATAAATGCTTTTAATCAAGCGTAGCTGGCGATCCATATCGACCCAGCCGATGTGATTTGTACATTTGCTCTTGGTCAAACCTCTTGGGCGAAATTGCAGATGAACTTGAGCTCCCAATAGCACCACCATCTGAATGGGTGAGCCTGCATGCTACTCGTAATTTGTGCAGCACGTGCCAGCCCCTCCACCCCTGACTGAGGTCAAGAAACTTGTGCAGTTCCACGCTGCTTGGCTTATGCAGATAGAACCTGTCGTCCTCTTCATCGCAGGAAAGAACTGCAATTGTGATGTTCTCATGTGCTGAGGAGCTAATAGACTCGCCGAAGGAATGCCGGAGCCTCATGCTTTCTTTGACGGTCCCTGAGCTGGAGGTGTTGCACGCAGAATTGCAAACCTGTGCCTTTGCAACGACTGCCATTGGGTCATTGTTATGATATGTTGTGATCACATCTCACAGCGCACCTTGAGGCCTACTCCAAAAAGACAGAGCCGGGCATACATGGAGGAAGCCCCGGCGAAAGTCCAGAGATAGAGGAAGTGGTTCCAAGGAGGCTGCGGAGGCCTGCCAAAGAAACAAAGCCAACTGATGGCAGCAAATTCATTCAGAGCGAAGGCTGCATAAACACACTTCGGGGGAGGTCTTCGAATATCTTTATTTGCTAGAAGCAATATAGACTCAGTATATAAGTATATTATAAGTATATTATAAGTATATTATAAGTATATTATAAGTATATTATAAGTATATTATAAGTATATTATAAGTATATTAGTATATAAGTATATAAGTATATAAGCATATAAGCATATAAGTATATGAGTAATTATATAAGTATGTATGTACGTATGCAAGTATGTAAGTATTATAAGTATATAAGTACACAAGTACAGTATAAAGTTTTATAAGTACATAAGTATAATAGTATAAAAGTATATAAGTATATAAGTACACAAGTACAGTATAAAGTTTTATAAGTACATAAGTATAATAGTATAAAAGTATATAAGTATATAAGTACACAAGTATACAAGTGTATAAGTATACAAGTGTATATAGTATATAAAAAGTATCTCTCTATCTATCTGTCTGTCTATCTATCTATCCATCTATCTGTGCTTGCAACAGTTTTCCGGGTGTGGGCGGGGGTTGTCTGGCCTTGTAGGGCGTCATGTTGTCGAAGGTTTGCAAAGGACATGTTGGCCTGGGGACAAGTTCCGACAAGTTGTGAGACTCTGAGAGGTTTCAATGCAAGGTATGCAAATGAGTGTTGTTTCAAGTTCGGACACATGCCTTACAATGTGCAAAACATACTGGCTTCCGTAAGGTTTTGCATGGTTTGAATGAAATAATGATTCCTAGCATTTCCTAGAAGGGCAGGGTTGCGGAAGGTTGTTCTGGGGAGTTTTGGAATATGAATCATCTGAATCAACAATCTCAGGTAGAGGTTTGGAAGGGTTTCAAGCAAGTGTTTCAAAACAAACAAGGCGATGCGGGAAGCCAAACACACACAAGCAGCCAGCCGCAATTGCGATTGAGGGCTATTCAGATAGCTTGAGAGATTTTTAGAATCTTAAGAGAACAAATAACATAAAACAACATCAAACAATATCAAATCAAGCCAAACAACATCAAGCAACATCAAATAACACCACACAACACCAAACGACATCAAACAACATCAAGCAATATCAAACAACACCAAAAAACATCAAGCAATATCAAACAACGCCAGACAACATCAAACAACATCAAACAATATCAAATCAAGCCAAACAACATCAAGCAACATCAAATAACACCATACAACACCGAACAACATCAAACAACATCAAGCAAGATCAAACAACACCAAAAACCATCAAGCAATATCGAACAACATCACACAACATTGAATGACATCAAACACATCAAGCAATATTAAACATTATTAACCACATCAAACAACGTCAAACAGCAACATCAACTAACATCAAGTAACATCAAGTATCATCAAGTAACATCAAGTAAGATCAAGCAATATTAATCACCCCATCAAACAACATTAAACAATATTAAACAAAACACATCAAACAATATCGAACAATATCAAACAACATCACACAACATTAAATGACATCAAACACATCAAGCAATATTAAACATTATTAAACACATCACACAACGTCAAGCAGCAACATCAACTAACATCAAGTAACATCAAGTATCATCAAGTAACATCAAGTAAGATCAAGCAACATTAAACAATATTAAACAACATCAAACAACATCAAACAATACCAAACAACATCCAACAACATCACACAATATCAAACAACATCAAACAATATCAAACAACATCAAACAACATCAAACAACAGGAAACAACAATATCAAGTAACATGAGACATCATCAAACAAATTTAATCAACATCAAACAATATTAAACAACATCAGACAACATCAAGAGACATCAAACGACAGCAAGTAACACCAAGCAATATTAAACAACATCAAACAGTATTAAACAGCATCAAACAACATCAAACAGCAGCATCAACTAACATCAAGTAACATCAAGCAATATTAAACAACATCAAACAACATTAAATAGCATCAAACAACATCAAGCAATATTAAACATTATTAAACATAATCAAACAAACATGAAGCAATAGCAAACATTATTAAACAACATCAAACAACATCAAACAATATCAAACAATATCAAACAACATCAAACAACATCAAACAACAACATCAAGTAACATCAAACAACATCAAACAATATTAATCAACATCAAACAATATTAAACAACATCAAAAAACATCAAACAACACCAAGTAACATCAAGTAACATCGAGCAACTTTTAATAGCATCAAGTAACATGAAACAACATCAAACAATATTAATCTATATCAAACATTGGTAAACAACATCAAACAACATCAAGTAACATCAAGCAATTTTAAACAGCTCCAAGTAACATCAAACAACATTAAGTAGCATCAAGTAAGATCAAGCACTATTAAACAGCATCAAGTAACATTAAACAACATCACACAATATTAATCAACATCAAACAATATTAAACAACATCAAACAACATCAAACAGCAACATAAAGTAACATCAAGTAGCATCAAGCAATATTAAACAGCATCAAGTAACATCAAACAACATCAACCAATAGTAATCAACATCAAGCAATATTAAACACCATCAAACAATATTAACCAACATCAAACAGCAAACAGCAACATCAAGTAAGATCAAGCAATATTAAACAGCATCAAGTAACATCAAACAACATCAAACAATATGATTCAACATCAAACAATATTAAACAACTTCAAATAACATCAAACAACATCAAGTAACATCAAGTAAGATCAAGCAATATTAAACATCATCAAGTAACAGCAACCAACATCAAACAATATTATTCAACATCAAACAATATTAAACAACATCAAGTAAGATCAAGCAATATTAAACAGCATCAAGTAACATCAAACAACATCAAACAATATTATTCAACATCAAACAATATTAAACAACATCAAATAACATCAAACAACATCAAGTAACATCAAGTAAGATCAAGCAATATTAAACAGCATCAAGTAACATCAAACAACATTAAACAATATTATTCAACATCAAACAATATTAAACAACATCAAA
>Ga0126342_10005405_pt1 | contig 22258 bp, 25 predicted proteins | sample Cyp1metagenome_FD_92528 | JGI IMG/M metagenome (GOLD analysis project Ga0126342, IMG submission 92528) | Coral microbial communities from Lord Howe Island, Old Settlement Bay, Australia - Cyphastrea 1 metagenome | ecosystem: Host-associated > Invertebrates > Cnidaria > Coral ...
CAAATAAAATTTTACTTTCGCGAACTCGAAAAAAAAACTTTCGCGAGGATTTCCAACATAACATGCACGGCTTTCGCAATTAAAACTCCTTACAAGGACCTTTAGATCGATCACCATATATATATAGAGAGAGAGAGAGACGATTACCGATTGCCCCACTGAAAATAGCGGGTGAACCCCGTCCATTCAAAAGAAATCAGAAAAGACTTGGCCAAATGTGAACATCTTGAACGTCGATTGAATTTTCGCCATGGTTTCGTGCATGCCCCTGTGACTTTTACATTTCCAAAACAAACCCACGACAATTTTTTTGCTGCAGTCTGCTATTGCGGGTATGATGTTCACACGAGGTCACGTCCGGACATATGTGGTCAATGGCATTGGTTTGGAAGAGAAAGCTGGGAACAGCACGTAGGAATCACTATCGGTAAGCATGATGCATGATTCTCACATGTCGTGTGATTCTGATGCGTGCTCGCAAAGCACCAATGAAATGTCCATCATTTTCACATAAATTCCCGCTACTGAAATCATCTGAAATCCCAAAAGTCTGACTGACAAAAGATGACAAAAGAAGATCATAATGCCAGTTGGTGTAACATGTGTATCCTTGTGTGTCATTCTCGATTGTCTGCAAAAAGAGAAGCAACTAGTTTGTTTTCTGACCTCATGCGGCGACGAACAGCGTCCAGTGTCCAGATCGGCACCACTTCAACTCTTGATTCAGAACGTGGGGAGCCAATGACAGCCAAATCCTGTTTAACAGAATTGGCAGGCAATGCATGCCATGAAAATGATTGAAAATGAATTGATCTTTGGAGTTTCTGCAATGGTTTCACCAATGCGACTTTTTCTGCGTTGGCTTCGTTTTCTGCGTTGGCTTCGTGGTTTCACCAAGAGGTCAACATTATACACTCAGGGAATGCATGATGCGCAATGCTACGCGGCTTCGCCAGCAGCTTGGAATGAAATGGAATAAATATCGCCCATGGTCAATATCTGTATGATCATGAATCATGATGGATTTCCTATTGGGGGTTCTGGACTTGTAAATTCTATTTATTCCAAGACGGGCGCCATGTTGTCATGCAACACTGGCTCACGCATTGAGTCTGGGACATGGAAATTCGGAAGTGGAAGGTCGCTGGGAAGAGGTTTGGGTCGAGCAGTATCTCCTTCGCCGTCGCCGCTCTGATTTTCACTGGCGGTCCCTGGGCGTCGGTGACCTGCACCGTCTTCGGCCTCTTTGTCATTGGGAAGAGCTCCATGTAGATCATTCTCCGATACTTCATTTTCTGGCAACGAGGGTAGCAAGGGTTTTGAATACAAAGACGTGCTCACCGTGTCCAGCTCGGCAATGAACATGACACATGTTGCATCTTTCACAAACTCTACGGCGTCCTCAGAGTCCATTAGAATGATAGGGAGTATCAGAACGATTACGCCCGCGAAGACACCATTTACCAGCCAAGACATGAAAACCCGCACCCTTGACCAATGCCCATCCTTTCGGTAGCCTTTCCTAAAATAGTCGCGCCAGAAAGGCAACACTTCATTCTTGTGGAATGTCTCCCCACGGATCGCCATCAACGTGGCGATGACTGCTCCGCCTACGAACTTCATCTCCTCATGATCTGTGGCTTCCTCAGGTACAAACCTTTCTCGCACAAAGACTGAAGCAATCAGCACAATATACGAATATAGAGCATCATCTGAACTGCAAACACTAAGGTACATTCCAGCAAACCGCATCCTTCAAAATCAGAATAGGCTGAGACTGGTTGCAACTCCTTCGGCTCCTCATTGCCGTCCACCTTCGGCTCCTCATTGCCGTCCACCTTCAGCACCTTGCCGTGTGCGAGAATTGTGCTGATGTCGGGCTCATTCTTCTGAAGTTCCTTCTCAAATGACTCAAGTCTTTCATGCTGAACTTTATTGAGTTTCTTCACATCAACCATGAAGACTGCGAGCGCATTGGCTGCTGCACAAAAGGAATTTTCGGCGATGATCAACACCACTGCCAGGGCCGGTGAATGCTTCAGTGTGCCATAGATTATAAGGAATAAGCTTGCAGCAGTCATCAGTACAAGAAGGCCAGTAGTCTCTCGCCGGGCAGACTCTCGCTGAAAATAGAAGGGCGATCTACAGCACAACCAACCAATGCACATCTGCATTGGAACAACGATGCAGCCATACATACAACACCAACCGAAAAGCCAACGGCCCCGACCACAACCTGCCACTCAGAAGTCCAGCTGCGGAAGTCCACATCCTCCATTCCTGCCTATGCCGTTTGGCAGTCCTCGATGAACTAATATGCATTAACTTGATCGTTTTGAGCTTAAGACAGCAAAGGCCATGGAAACCTTGTCACACACAGGAGAAATTTTCTGGACGACCTACCTCGGACTTTACAAACTGAACGATTTTTGCACAAGAGCAGCCTGCTGGAAGAGATCCTGCCCCTATCCTAGTGGTGAATGCCAACCATCCCTTTCCAGCTGGGTGCCCAGACAAGAACAAGGACGCTGTCGTTGAAGAGCAGGATGGACACCGTTGGATAGACAAATCTATGCTGATGGGAAGAACGCGCCGTAATAGCATCACACCCTAATCACGTCCAACAAATCCGTTCAGCGAGGAAATCAACATCAACATATTCCTAGAAGCCCCACAGGAGGAAAAAACATCCACGGAAAGCGAAACACACTCAACCTCAACACTAAAAAAACCATGGAACAAACACGATGCGAACCTAATTACTCACCAGCATCCTCCTTTACACCACTAACTTATCTCTTCCAGCCAGGTTGACCGCTCCATTGGCACCTTGCGATCCCACACCACATCCTCCTGGTGAGTGATGCGCCAAATTCGCTGCCAACCGCACGGCGGACCTCGTGGTTGGAAAGGCTTGAATGAATGGATTGGTTTGAAGGAAACCTTGCAGGAAACCATGGGTCTTAACGGCTCTTACCTGGGGTATCCTGCGATTTTACTTCAACATACTTCAATCATTTCTGAAATTGAAAGGCTGCGAGTCATATGGGACCAGGTCAAGTCTTTGGGGTGCCTGTGTGGCACCCTCAACGGGCTGGTATGTTAAGTGCAGTAAATTGTTTAAGTGCTGGTATGTTACGCATAATTAAGAAACCCATTTTGGGTCGTTGATAATTTTCACATATTTTTCCCCATTCCCATATTCCAAACGCTTGTTTAGAGTTCCGATCTGGGCTCTTTTTGTCTGTTGTGGGAATGCATGAGCCTTTTGGCACCTCACCTGGTAGAGAAATGCAAAGCTTACATGTAAAGAGAACAATGTATATACTAATACTATATACACATGCTGGCGTGTCATCAATCATTGCGGGCAAAAACGATCCATCAACGAATATCAACGAAACTCCAAGGTGTACCAACACTATCCGACACTAGTATCCAAGCGACGGAACGCAGGTTGGTATTGCCGCTCCGGTCGGTTCTTCCCCGACTTCTCCTGTGCAAAGGCGCCATGAAAATTGACGGGGTTGTTTGGTGGATTATGGTGTATTGGTGGCAAAATCATCCATCTCTCAAGATGCATGGATCATCCTTCAATAATCCCATCCGCCAAATATTAATCACCCCCTATCACCCCCTAAATGGTCCCAAATGTGTGTGTTTAAATCCCCTACTAAACCATGTTTTCTTAGTAACTAGTAGGGGGTGTTTAATATCAGGGGAAAGGACTACATCTCCCAAATCATTATTGGTGGGGGTTCTCGCATGGATATCTCAAACTGCCCAATCCTGTCGCATGGACGAGAGTTTCCGTGCCGCGCTGGGCACACTGCGGTCGGGTCCATCGGCGTACCTTCCAAAGGTTCGGAGGCGTGGCAGGTTCCAGAGTGAAGGAAACTCTGTGCAAACGTATGGATACATAAAAACAATCGGAGATCAAACACTGTCTCACGTTCTTGTAGATGCCTTCATCTTATTTGATCGATCTACATTGGATGCATCAAAAGGGTCATCCAAGTCACCTACGCGTCTGCCCGGAATATACAACCACAAAACTTAGTAGTGCATTTTTCCACCCATAACTTGAACCCTTCTCCATTTCAGCCTGAAAAGGTCATCCAGTCCCAATTGCTGTTCACTGGGGCCCTTGCACCACGCCAGACCTTCATAGGTCTCATTGCGGTCATCACCCATCAACCATCATTACACGTCGTCGTCATCGTCATCGTCATCGTCGTCGCCGTCGTCGTCATCAACATCATCATCATCCTCATCATCATCCTCCTCCTCATCGTCATGGTCATCATCATCATCATCATCATCCTCATCATCCTCATCATCCTCATCGTCATGGTAGTCGTCATCGTCATCGTCATCATCATCATCATCATCGTCATCATCATCATCATCCTCATCCTCATCCTCATCCTCCTCATCGTCGTCATCAAGATCATCATCATCATCATCCTCATCATCATCATCGTCATCATCATCGCCATTGTCATCGTGATCATCCACATCCACATCATCCTCATTACAAGTCGTCGTCATCGTCATCGTCATCGTCATCAACATCATCATCATCATCATCGTCGTCATCATCATCATCATCACCCTCATCGTCATCGTCATCGTCATCATCATCATCCTCATCATCATCACCATCATCATCATCATCATCCTCATCGTCGTCATCATCATCATCATCACCCTCATCGTCATCATGCTCGACATCGCCATCGCCATCCCTGTCACCATCATCATCATAATCATCATCATCATTATCGTCATCATCATCATCATCATCATCGTCATCGTCATCCTCATCCTCATCGTCATCGTCATCGTCATCCTCATCGTCATGGTCATCGTCATCGTCATCCTCCTCATCATCACTGTCATCATCATCCTCATCATCGTCATCGTCATCGTCATCATCATCATCATCAGCATCACCATCCTCACCCTCATCGTCATCATCATCATCATCATCCCCATCCTCGTCATCGTCGTCATCATCATCATCGTCATCGTCGTCGTCGTCGTCGTAGTCTCATCGTCATCGTCGTCGTCATCGTCATCGTCGTCGTCATCGTCATCATCACCATCATCATCATCATCAGCATCCTCATCGTCATCGTCATCGTCGTCGTCGTCCTCCTCCTCATCATCATCATCACCATCATCACCATCATCATCATCATCACCATCAGCACCATCAGCACCATCATCATCATCCTTATCATCCTCATCACCATCACCATCATCATCACTGATCACTGATCATTGATCAGTGATCATTGATCATTGATCATTGATCATTCATCGTCATCATCATCATCATCACAATCGTCATGTTCATCGTCGTCATCATCATCATCGTCGTCATGTTCATCGTCATCGTCATCGTCATCATCATCATCATCAGCATCATCAACATCATCATCATCATCATCATCGTCATCGTCATCGTCATGTTCATCATCATCGTCATCATCGTCATCGTCATGTTCATCATCATCGTCATCATCGTCATCGTCATCATCGTCATCGAGATCATGATCGGCCTGGCCGGTTTGGGATTGGCCGAGGGTCAAGTCGGCTGGTCATGGCTGGTCTGCTCAGATCTGTCCAGTGTGAATCTTGGATGTGTCTGTGCACCAAAGCAATGAGTGTAGCCCAGCTCTGAATCAGTTGCGGTTTGCTGAATCTGTGCAAGGATACGAAAGATTCGGCAACCAGAAGCATGGCTAAAAGCTGGCAATGTGTACTGTGCAATCTGTTTATGCCAGTGGCTCAAAGCTTGTTAGCTCGTTTAGGGCAAACCTTCCATCATTTTGATGTCAAGCTCAAGCAACTCAAGCCGATCGTTCGGATACGGATCCGGACGTCCAGCAAAGGAGCCTTCCAAAATTCCCAAGGCAACTGCTTGACCTGGTGACTGTGCATGACACTCTGCGAACTGATTAACATTCAGGGCTCCATCTAGTGCTCCTTTGACGCCTTCAATAGCTGCTCCTGGAACACCACCATCGATTTCACCCCTCGCATCGCCAAACGCAAGTCCAGTGGCTGTCCCACCAAGGCCGCCAAGAGTAGCCATGGGAACGCCATCAGACTTCGACATTTCACAACAACTCACTGTTACGAGCAGTATCGAAGAACAATCTGAGCCATAACTCAAATCAAGAAAGCGTTTCAGCATGCCAAATCGGATCAAGTTGAAGCGTCAATCGTAAATCTAGATGTGCATGTAAACACCAAGCAACTGCTTGCGTGCTGGAACTGTTTTGCCTGGACACCCAAGTGAAAGTATTCCAGGTTGCGATCCACTGGTGGAAGCTTGATGTGCCTGAGGTGAATCTCAATATACTCCAGTGGGAAGAGCGGATCCAGATTGCAATCTGGCCATGGGTCGCCACCCAGCACTCCTGTCCCCAAAAAAAGAACAGAATATTCGTTGGGGTGTTCACCTACCCAATTTTTGGTATATTTGCTATTGACCCATGCCCATGTCGCTTGAACTTGGTTGATTCAATTCTATGTGATGTGCTTGTAAAGAGTGTGAAATGTGCTGTGCTCATTTGATGTATATGCTTATGTGGTGGTTATTATGCTGATGCTATGCTGTGCTGGTTTGCTGTGTTGTCTGTATGGGGTGGGGGTATGAGTATGAACTGGCGTGTGAAGGTCTCTAGCTACATTCAAATAATCGGATCATCCTCCTCCTCACCATCCCCTGCACCCAAGCGGCCCAAAGCGCACTCCAGCACCACTTCGAAGTCTCGAAAGGTTCCATCTTGGACAGCTTTGGTCACCTGCCGGCTCCGCTGTTCCAGAGGTCACCTGCTACTGCTGGAACTGCCCAGCTCAGGTGATAGTAGCCATTGATTACTTGGAGGATCACCCCACGAAGCGTTACTTGTTTGCAACTGGGGTTAGATTATAAGCCATGCATAAATGGGATAACCTACTTAGGGAACTTACTAACTAGGGTGGTTAACCACACACTAAGTGGGATGACGGATGACCCTCCAAGTAGGAACCCCGGGGTTTCTTTAGATTGTTTTAAAAAAAACTGGTAGTCAAGGTGGGGGCAGCCAATCATTCTGGGTATCGGGATTCTCTTTAAATTAAAAATCTGCTGTACCCTCCAGATCCGTCCAGTAAATCAACATAGAACCTGAAAATAGCCAATTTTTTCGGGAAACTAATCTTCCAACCCCTAACTCATGGCAGGGTCATGGTTTGACCATGGATGAACCAGCCCGCACACCATGCTAGGTCGCCCAGGCAACTTGGAACGCTTCGCTGGCGGTGGGGAAATGGCCAGCCTCGGACCCAACGACTTTAAAGATGCTTCGTCGTAAGGGATTTCTGCTTTGATCTGCTTTGGTATTTTTTACAACTAATGTCGAGAGATCAGATTCCAAAGGGGTCCCAAATTGAAGAGCGAAACGATATCTTGCACAAAAGGCACACAAGTCCGCCTCTCAAAAGTGGTTGGACTTGGTTGTCCTAAGTCATATCCCTAAATTCTGCTAATAGTTCAGCCGTAATTATCAATGGACTTGTGGGCTACACTCCCAAGGTCCCATGTTTACTTCTAAATTCTTTCTATCACCATACCATCTCAGCCGCTGCTAGCAGCATTGTTTTCCAACCCATCAATCGCCACTATTTTGCCCTGCCAACAGGTAGTCCGCAGCGCTATTCTTTGGGCTGTTCAATTTGCCCACGGTGAGTTGCACATGGTGACTATGGCATGATGGAAACGTCAAAAAATGAACATCCTGGCTGGTCATGGATACATTACAGTTGCCTATGTCAGATTGATGTGATGATATGATAGCTTGAAAATACCAACAAAAATACCAAACGCTCCAAGCTCTAGTCTGTGGCTGTGCTGGACAGAAATGCTAGGGATGTGCAATCTATACATTTAAAATCATTTAAAAATACCTGAATGCACCTGACGACCTCAACAAAAATACTCAGCCAGCTGCCAATAACTTCAAAGAACGTATAATATATATATATATGACAGTGCATAACATATGACATGAGATATTCCTCCATTTCTGGCGCAAAAATATGCTATCCATCTGCCTCCACCAGGCCTCCGGCACACCCAAAAAAACCCTCTCAGGACGTTGGTGCGGAAACGTTCGCGCCCTTCTGGAAGACCACGGGGTACATCTCCCCAAAAAGACTCCTGTGACCACAGCGGGTCCAGCGTCCAAAAAAACCGCCGTACATCAGGGTTGCATCACCCCACTTTCTCTGGAACAATCATCTTACATCCATGGATCACTGAAACTTGTGCTCAACAAATAGGGATTTTCATGCATTCCCCAACCCTTCCAAGTCGAAGTATGGAAGTTTCCCCATTTTATCACCATTTACTTCGATGCTTTTCCCATGAAAAAATACATCCAATTACTAGGGAAATCTCCTACATCTCCACTCGCACCTGGTCACCTCATCCGATAAGCGCTGCAGCTGCTGCTGTCGATAACCTCCCGTGGAGCGCTCCTTCGCCTTAAGGTCAAAAATGGCATGGTGACCTGGTGGGGAAAATCTTGACAGACCAAATAACGGGCATATAATTAGTGTATATAATGGGTTTATAGTGGGATAGTAAATGGATAGTAAACTAACATTCTGATGGATGTTTTTGGGTATTTTAAATAGTTTACCCATCAGTTTTGGAGTAAAACAATGGATTTCTGGTGTCGATTTTCCGGTACATACAAAGAATTGCGAGACGGGTCTGATGTATTCAGAGATGTATTCAATTTCTATACTCATCGATATCCCGATATGGACGCCCGAAACGAATACAACCAATATGATCCAACGCTAAGCCAGTGAACCGATTTCAGCGTCCAGTATGAATCCAACGCATCCGACATTCCATGGTAATTTACATAATTTAAGTCACCGATGACTGGTTGGTGGTTGACCTACCCCATTGATATATGGTTATATAATGATATGGTTAATATATGGTTATTATATGGTTAATGATGGTTAATCATAATCTGGTTGGTGGTTGACCTACCCCTCTGAAAAATGATGGAGTTCGTCAATGGGAAGTATTCCATCTCATATATGAAATGGAAAATAAAAAATGTTCCAAACCACCAACCAAATGAGGACTGAGCCTTGCTGTCCCATCATTGCCCACTCACCCCACCCACAGGCCCCAAATTATCCAACATATGAAGAACGATCAACAGGCGGTTTCCTCTTGCTTTTCATGACACCCCATGATCGTTGGAGCAGGCCACTCTTTGCAACATCTCCATCTGGTTGGTGGTTTTTACATGTTGTAACCATCTTGAAAAATATGGGAGTTCGTCAATGGGAAGGATGACATCCCTTTTTTATTATGGAAAATAACAAAAATGTTTGAAACCACCAACCAGCCATTGGCACTGATATCCCCAACTGCTTTCTCGATATCCCCAACGCTGGGGCCGTCCATCCGACCGCCTCACAGAGGCGCCCTGTATCCCCAACTGCTTCATTCTGATCCAGCAAGGAGAGGAATAACAAAAGAATTTATATAGCTCGGAAATGTAACCATCTTCGAAACTTACATCACCCATAGGATCCATGATGATCCATGTATGGTATATATGCTAACATTGGGGGTATATAGCATACATGGATCCTATGGGTCCTGATTTGTTTTTTTCTTCGAAACTTACATCATCTTACATCTTCGTTTGCTCTGAAATTCTTGTTTCATTTGTTTGCTCTCGAAATTTCTATCGCCATCCATGACCGAGCCGCAGCCGCCAGCGCCACTTCCGCCTCCCGCGCTCCGACGGTCGTGGGATCGAAGCCCCAACGGGGGAGGACCCAGCGCTGCACCTCCAAGGCCACCTTCGGAAATCGCTAGGAAACCAATGGGCCACCTTGATGGTGAAAAAAAAATCATCGTCCAAAGAAAAAAAGGGTGAGCCTTGAAACTGTTCTATCATCCAAGTATGTGATAGATATATATATATGTATGATTATATATGTACATTTGCACATGTTCGTTTAGTGAATGTTCATATTTGGATTTGTTGCATGCTTTTTGACATAGTCTAGTCTTTGTTTTTTCGGGATCCGGCATGTTTTTCTTACTAATCAACGATGTAACTGTTAATGGTTTCTGGGTTTCTGTAAAATTTCACTTGAACATCTCTCCCCAATTTTGTGCAACTCCTGATGCCATGCACCAGGCTCCCACCGCGCACCTTCGGCAAGTGCCTGGTGAACTCCTTCACATTCCACCGCACGTCTCGGCACAGCTTCGACACCTGCATCCGGTGGGGGTCAGGGTCAAGAGGTCAAAAGGCCTAGTGCTTGGTATGTTTTTATCACCTTTATTTCATGCATTTAAATGTCATGTGATTTTTTTCTTATTTCGTGCTTTGCAAGTCAGCTCCGTTTGAAGCTCTGTTTGTCATCTACATATTCGTGTTTGCACCACCAGACTCCAACCGCCTGGCGTTGAAAGCCAGGGTCATCATAGGCGGAAGCCAACGCCTCCAACAGGTCCTTAGCCAATCCATGGGGCCTGGAGATGGGCTACGAAAAGTGAAACTTGATCATCAACATGATCAAAAAGCAACAAACAAACCTGTTCTTTGTCAGAATTGGATCTATATGCATATAATATGTATGTATATTATAATACATATACACATGCATATAATGCATATATATATATGTGTGTGTGTATGTATATTGCGTTTCCCGTGTGAACAAATAGCACCATGTGATGCAACCAACCTCGCCTCATGCCTCCAAGTGTCACAGGCGCCCTCATGCGTAAGGTACTTCTTCTCCACGCTTGGCGCCGAGGGAGTTGGCATCGCACCGGCCGGCGCCAGCGTGTCGAAGTCCACGTGGAAGATCAACTGAGCCTGGCTTCCCTAGGAAAGCACAGAAAATGCCACGTTCAATCACAAAAAACCTAAGTGCCGAAGCCAAGAAGAAAGTCAACAATTGCCATATCCATCCACAATCATGCTTTTGGGAAATCATATCCATAAAAATTAACTCTTGTTCCCATCATCCATATCCACGATAGGAAAATCACCTGCCCGATTTTAGGTTTCATGGTCCAGCCTCGGTCTGTCCATCGAACAAGACCTGCATGGAGACAGCTCTGAAATCCTATGGATCAGCCAATAGATACTCATGTGGTAAGCCTATCATAGACCATCTCCAAGTTTTACCAGAACTTGGTGGTAAAAAGTAAAAACTATCAAAAGTGGCAGTTGAAAATTCTTTGGATTTACACATTGCCAGAGAATAATCCAGTCTTGATCTTTACACTTACTTGATCAGCGCATCTTCCTCATTTCCTACAGAAGTGAATTGATAATGAAACCTATAAGCCTATCTATGGCTCCAACATGGGTTTTGACTGAAAACTGGATACTAAATTCACTGGTCAATCTTCATTTTCCCCATGAAAATTGCTAGAATGTGATGAACCCAATAAAAAATCCTAAAATCACTATTTTTATGGGTGCTATAGACCATCCCAAGCCAGGGTTTTGCACATTACTTAGGACCCCCCAACAGTGCACCTTGATGTCTCCGTCCTTGTCCACCTCTACAACACTGCCCTCATGCCCTGCACTGATGTCCCCCAGGTTCTCCAGAGTCACTATTCCTTGGACCAGGGGGGAAATCAACTCTAAATGGTGGGAGAATGATTCACCGTTTTCAAAAATGGTGATTTTCCATAGCTACACGCACACACACACATACACACACACATATATATATAATGTAATTATTGTAAAATGTTGATTCTCCCCTACTAAAAAAAATTAGTGATGTTAGAAAGATCAAGTCATTGAAGTGTAAATGAATGAATGCATCCGTCCATGTCCGCAGCGCCCTTCCCCTTCGAAGTCACGGTCCCCCGCCGCGAAGGGCGCTAGATCCTTGGGAACCTCGGCATCGAGGTGTGCTTCCTCCTCCTGGCGGGGGAAAGCTGGAGCTATAACATGTCTTAATTAAACCTCCTGATATGTGTTATAAATTGTTATAACATGTGTTTAGAGCTTAGTTAACCATGTAGTCACAATGTAGTCAATATATGTCAGTATAACCATGTATAACCGCAAAAACAGCTCCTCCAGTTGCTTCAACTCTTCCTCCAATGCTTCCAAATCCTGATCTTCCACCGCTTCAGCCTGGAGATAGGGATGGAGACGATGAACTAACGGGGGAGATGTTGGGAGATGGGGCATGTCAACCCCTGATCAACCCCAAAAACGTCGGAATTGTCACAATCCTTTTATGGCCTACTACATCTACTGTACTATCCAGTGGCTTTTGTGGGTTCTGTAGCTCTCCAACTAGCAAGGATATTAACCATTCCTGGCTCCCTAGCCCCTCCAAAATCTATGGCCCAGCCTAGTTATGACACAACATTGACTGAGTGGTTTTGTCCACCTTTCTTGTCTCTTAATGTGGGCACAACAATAATAAACCATCCGCCCAAATCACCATTTTTATAGGTGGTATGTTTACCATTCCCAGTCATGGCTGGTTTATGGCTTTGTTTTGCCCACATTACCCTCTGGTAAAGATACAAAAAAATATGGAAAGATCCACCATTTTTTTAATGGGAAAATCCACTATTTCTATGGCCATGTTCAATAGCAAACTGTTAGTTCACCATTATCATCATTGTCATTATCATCCCATTATATGCATATTAGATATGATTATCATCCCATTATTCTACCATTTGGATATCCAATCCTTATCCCATTGATACCATTTCAACCTCCCATGTCGACCACAAACTCCAGGCCTCTCGCCCAAAGACGCCCTGCTGCAGGGCCCGTTGCAGCGCCAACTTTTCGGTCCCTTCGTGTTTCGACTCCAGCAGCGCGATCTGCTTTCCTGGGTGAATCCAACGGGGGTCGTCAGCAGGGCCAATCTTAAGCAACGGAAATTATTTAACATGTGTTTCTATGGTTTAAATTGATTTAAAAACTAGCAAACACATGCAAAAACTGGAAAATCACCAACTTAAAAAGTGGATCCTGAGCACAAGAGCTGGGATTTGGCCAACAAAAAACTGTTTTTTTGAACCAATGAACATATGGGATCTTCACAGGTTCCGAAGCACAAAAGTTGGATTTAACGAACAACAACAACTTGGGTCTTACCAACTGAAGTTTTGCTTTTAACGAAACAGCACAGAAATCTTAACCAAAAAAAATATTTCAAAATTGTTTCAACTTGATCGAAACCAGAAGTTAGGATTTGGCAAAGTTCACCGAATCTTGACCATGAAAAGCGAAAAAGAAAACTGAGATAGAGCTGATGTTTTGGACACCAACCTTCCACATAGATCCACTAGTTGATGGGATCAATAATGTCCTTTTGTTCATTAATGATGGTGATTCATAGTGATTAAGATGATTAAAATATGATTAATGGTTCAGAATGATTGATACCCTCTGGTGAACTAACATAGCAATGGAAAATCACCATTTTTAATGGGAAAATCCACTATAAATGGCATAGAAATAATTAGTGGATTTTCCCATTAAAAATGGTGATTTTCCATTGCTAATGATGAACAATCATGGTGACTGCTAAGCCTCGCCGTGCTTGGACGTCCTTCTCGATGCGCTGTCGATCCGCGCGGCCCACCGCGATCCCTTCGATCGAAGTCAGGGCTTCGGTGGCCTCGCGGTAGCGACCTGCCGGGAAGCATGGTGATATGAGGGGGTATGTATCCTGGTTGGTGGTTTATATATGGTTTAACCATTTATTAACCATCATTAACCATATAAAATGTTAATACATGATAGTTAATAATCAATGATATAAAATGATATAAATATATATTATATATCCATTATTATATGGTTAATGATGGTTTATTATATGGTTAACAATAATCTGGTTGGTGGTATACCTACGAATCCAATAAATCCGACAAATCCAACATTCCATAGTAATTTAGATAATTTAAGTAACCGATGACTGGTTGGTGGTTGACGTTGACCTACCCCTCTGAAAAACTAACATAGCTATTGAACATGGCCATTTATAGTGGTTTTCCCATTGAAAATTGTGATTTTCCATAGTTATGTTAGTTTACCAGAGGGTACCCCTCTGAAAAATATGCGTTCGTCAAATGGGATGATGACATGCCCAATATATGGAAAAATAAAATTCATGCTCCAAACCACCAACCAATATCTTATGGAATATCCATTTGGATGTTATAATGATACATCCGGAGAAATAGTGAGAACCTTAAAAGAAACCCTACTTGTTGCAGTATGGTTTATTGTTCCATGAGGGTGGGATGTAGTAAGTAATGGACATATGGTAATATTAATATTCTATATGCTATTCATATTTATATAATGTTATATGTCCTTTTGGGATTTATCATGGAAATAGGATATGCACATCTGCAGAAATGGAGTAATTTTTGGTGATGATACTGGGAATCGTTGGAGAACATGGGATTGACTGGGGATTTACTGGGGATAATCATGGGAAATCATAACGAGGAGAGGCCTAGATGATTCTACAGGTACTCTGGCCAAATAACTGCGATATATATATATATATATATACTATGACTAAGCAATGGTTAAGTGATGTTAAGGGTATTCAAAGGGATATTTATGATGGCCATATTTTATGGAGTAAATATCAGTTCGTACCCAAAATAATTCTGGTGGGCGGCGAGCGCCTAGGCCTTCAAGAGCACAGGCGCGGCGGAACCAGGCTTTGTGGTCCTGGCACAGCGATGGAGGTGCTGAAATTCACCAACAATTACCCGACCTGGTCAACGTTTACAGTTTACAGTTAGCTATTGAAAATTGCCATTTAGTGCGTTGATTTACACATTAAAAATGGTGACAGTGATTTTCCATAGTTTTTTGTATGTTTACCAGAGGGTACTGGGATTTAATGGGATATTCATCGCATATTCATGGCATATTCATTGGATATGATTTGATGGGATAATAGCGGGATAATAATGAGATACTAATGAGATACTAATGGCATAATAATGGGATAGTCATGGACGTGCCCTCTGGGAATCAAACGCGGCTGGCTGGGAAATGCCCCTATAAATGGATACAATAAATGGATACAAATGGGAGGTTTTATGAGGAAACCATGGACGACATGGTGGATTTCCCGTTGCCACGTTTGATTGCTGGAGGGTATCGTTGTATGAAACATCCAGAGTTTCTCATATCCCCATGATTACATGCGAATCATTGCGAATCGCATTAAAATTATTCTCAAATTATCTGGTTGGTGGTTTTAACCATCTTGAAAAATATGAAAGTCAATGGGTTTCGGATGACATCCCTTTTTTATGGAAAATCAAAGCCATGTTTGAAACCACCAACCAGTTATGTTGGTAAAAAGGTCAAGAGGTGTAGCCTCTGGTAATCAAACATGGCTTTGCTTGAAACTCCCCATGACAGATGTGTCTCCCAGGCAGCCATTGGCAGCCATGTTTGATGACCAAGAAGATGGCCAACCCGCGTTTCCCATCATTACCCGACCTGGTAAACATACAAAAATCGATGGAAAATCACGTAAATTCACCATTTGTAGCTGGGTAGATCATATCCCAAGATGCCATGAATATTCGATGAATATCCCATGAATCCGAATCCATCCCCATGTCATCAGCAAGAACTGCAGCCTCGTCATCGATGGCCAAGGCATCATCTGCCGCTTGCAGTGCATCGGACCAATGGCCCAGCTTGATTGCGGCCTTCGGAGCGATGGGGAGCTCAGGGAAAGCGGTGATATGATATCATCAGACTACCCTCTGGTAATTTAACGTAGCTATTGAAAATGGCCATTAATAGTGGATTTTCCCATTAAAAATGGTGATTTTCCATAGCTACGTTAAATTACCAGAGGGTATATCAAAGTCATCAGCAAAAAGGGACTCAAAACATGAACATCTTACATGCTAGTTGGTGGTATACCTACCCCTCTGAAAAATGATGGAGTTCGTCAGTTGGGATGATGAAATTCCCAATATATGGGAAAATAAAATTCATGTTCCAAACCACCAACCAGCATGAGTTGGCCTCCAAATTCATGGAGCATTTCATCAAAACATCTCAAAAATCCCGGTCTGGTGGCCTTGGTGGCCTTGGTGGCCTTGCCCCCATGGCCATGTTCAGATTCCGAAACTCAGCTGACTCAGCTGACACGAAACCTGAACAGCAACGAGTTGCTGCACGGGCCTGAGAGACGTTTTTGAGGAGAATGGAGTGCAGGTCATCTATCATCTTGTTTCCTGCGCATGTGGCGATACAACGATGGTAACATATGGTAACCTGGTGACATCTGGTGGCCAAGAACTGTTGCTAGGTTGCAAGCAACTTTCATCCTCAAAAAGAAATTGGACATATCCAAAGGTCCAACAGAAACGCCTTGAAATGCTCAGAAACGCTCCGATCCATCCATGCCATACTCCCATGGTATCCATACAGCAGCCCTGCATCCTGCCAAATCTTCCGGCTGCAGCCGCTTGCGGAACAAGCAGGCTTCGCTCTCGCACCAGCTCTCAAAGGCTTCCTCCACGGAACCTGCCATGGCTGTGTTGGATGCCAATTGCTTCGGCCTTTTTTCTTGCAGATTAAGATCCAATGAGATCCAAATAGTTTGATCAGTAAGATATAAAGATCTTTGATCTTTAGATCATGATTGCCGGTAGATCAAGATCTATATGTTCGATTATATTTGTTATTGTTCAACTTGAGATAGGCGGGAAAATTCTTCTGACTAAAGGGGATGGGTTTGATTCAGGATAGTGAAATTGGTTCTCCTCTTCTCCTGAGACTTGAAAACCCTAGTCAACGAGCAACATGTCGCTTTAGAACATCCGTGTATTTAAAAAAACGCGCGTGCAAAGACGTAGTGTGCCACCTGTCACATAGAGGTCCTCCTACAAATCTTGCGCTTGGAACCTCTTGGCAACCTGGATTGACTCTTCAAGCAGCGACATTGGATCGTCCTATTCGTCCTAGGCCAGGTGCATCTGACGCTGGACAGGCCCTGCACCTTGTTCCCATGAGACGTAGCCGTCTTTTCCTGGACTGCCGGGAGGAGCAGGAGGGCTGGTGATCCACGACCGTGAACCATTGGGGGCATCACTACCAACATCTACCAACCATTTTGCGTGTTCAAAATTGTTTAAAATCGCAACATGCTACGCGTTCCAACCAATGTCAAGCCAAATTTCAACTTGCTCCAGGCGTCTTTTTGAAGGTGGTAGCCCTTAAACCAGAGGATCCAAAGGATCAAGTTGAAGGTTGAAGTTTAAGCCAAACGACAAAAGTTTCACCATGCCCGAACCTGGAAGTCACTCCTTTGAATCAAAAACGGTGGTCAGCTTCCTTTGGAGCTCCCTCATGCATCCCAATTTCAAACGGTATAGTGACCATCTTGTTCGCTCCAAGTTTGGAATATTATATATATATAAATTCAACATGCGACATCATACAACTAAAGAAAGGTCACAAAACTGTCACTGTCACAACTGGGATCCGAAAAAAAAAATATATGCTTACGGGTGACACTTCCAAAAAAAAAAATCACCCGGTAGAATTATAGTAGATTCCCTGGTGAAGCAACCAGAAGGATCCAAACGGCATCTGGGAAAACATTAATTAAGGAAAAATATGGAAAAATCACCTTCAGTGATCATTCCAACTTACCCGTCTCCACAGTGGTTCCAAGTCACTGAGCTTCTGCGCGCGCGTCATGAGCTTCGCCATGGTGTCGGTGTCTACCACCATGGTTTCGCTGCGTTGTGCCTCTTCCTGCCGCTTTGAGGGCGGTCAGTTAGCTTGGTTTAAGTGACTATGTGTTCAGGAAACCAAAAGTCTCGTGATTGTTTCATGGTTTGCTATGGTTTGATAATGTTTGATGTTTGGCTGAAGGGATTCTGGTTCTAGGGGTTTTGTGCAGGAAACCATGGTTTAACTTGCATCAATTTGCGATGAGAGTGTAGCAGTGTAGCAATTGTGCCCACAAATTCCTCTGAGACACATTCTTTTAGAGGCTGCTGCTTCCCATTCAGCACCATATTTATGTGTGGTGCCACCTGCAATCACCGTAGTCAACCAGCTTCCAACCAGGAATGGGGGATCATCAGCCCAGGGAACGCTTCCTCCTGCGTCAACTTTAGTCGATCCTTCGCTCGGGCCTGGGTCATCCGACTCAAGGGTTGGACCCATCTTTCCAAACAAAAGGGCTAGCAATGTTTCAAAGTGGGCGCTGAAAAACCCAAACGCAGCCTGCTTAGGTGCTCAGTTGTTTTGCGCTTCTGAACCCCCTATCTCCCAACACATGTTTTCATCGGCCGTTGAATTAGTCGTTTCCCCCCAGCACCCATCAAACAAACTGATTCAAGGCCATTGCAACTTGCTGCTCTCAGCCCATTCTCTAAATCTTTCAAGTGACTTAATCCTTTCCCCGTTTCAAACTTGAAATATTAAATATCCACAATGTCCCACCCATAACTCACCCATATCACCATTTGGTGGTTCAGCCCAGCAAAGTGGGTTAGTTCACCCCAGGTATATGCTACTTGCCCAGTCCTACCCTGCTCATTAAATGGGGGTGAACTATATGAACGAACCCCGCTTAAGTTTCAACTGCCGAACCATCCTTTCCCCCTTAACTCGAAATCTTACCGATACCAGCACTGGTTGGTGGTTTTAACCACCTTGAAAAATAGTCAACGGGAAGGATTATCCCATCTATTTGTTGGAAAATCACGAACATATTCCAAACCACCAGAGGAAATATCTAGAGGTTCTACAAAGTGGGGCCCCCTAGATAGCTAAGTTGGTGAACATAACTCCAATAGCTATGGTTTATGGTACCTATAACTATAGTATTCATGGGCTTTATAAACCATCGTGTACCCATAAATCACCCATTTTCCCACCATTTTCCCACCATTTTCCCCATCATTTCCCCGACATCCACGGCACAGTGAACTCCTGAAGCAACCGCTCTGCCTCCGTGGCGCCGCCCGCGTCCAGGCGCTGCCGCAGGCTGCGGAGTTCCAAGACCTGGCACATGATCTTTCCGCCCCTGGCTACACCTCTGATTGTAGCTGGTTCATTGCAGTTCTATATATATATATTACATATGATATTAAATATAATAATAATATATTGATAAATGATAATAATAATAATGATAATAATAATGAATAAATAATTACATATATATACATACATATACGGTACTTTATGGTGAGGTCTGTATATATAACACCCATGCCACCACTGCCCATGGCACCCCGGACCTGCTCCTCCCGTTGCAGGATGGCAGAGAGAGGGACGCGCTGCTGTCGCGCGGCACGAAGAGAGGTGCCAAGGGCGATCTCAGCGATTTTGTACTTCCTTAGCTGGGCACAAAGCGGTACCCCCAAACGATAGCTACCCTCTGGTAAACTAACATAGCTATGGAAAATCACAATTTTCAATGGGAAAATCCACTATAAATGGCCATTTTCAATAGCTATGTTAAATTACCAGAGGGTAAGTTCGTTTATAATTTATAACAATCATGTGAAGGTTTATGGTCGAGTTTCACAAAATCATGGATTTCTCATGGATTTCCCATTCAGAAACAGATCCAAAAATAATCACCAAACAAGCCCAGGACTGGCGGCAGCATGGGCTGCACCATGCGTTTCAGCTCGGGCGGGCAGTTCTCCAGCTCCTCGGCCAGCTCCGAACGCAGCGTGTTGGCCATCTCGACCTGCTCGAACTGCCGGAGCCAAGCGTTTCCTCGGCGGCTTCAGGGAGCTATGGACGGGGAGGATGCTTCAGGGAGAATATGGATCGGTCACTTAAAGGAAACTTGGGAAATTCGTGTGGTTTTCCGATTTTTGCCCTGAAATTTGGGGTTCCTCCAAAAAGAAAAACTCGTCCAATATCATCCAATAAAAGAATCTGTGCCTGTACTTTGCCTGAATACTTCCATGGCAAAGCCCAAGACCAGCTGTGGAGAAAGGTCAAAGACCCGTGGACTGTAGACCATCCCAAACAATAATACCCGTGGAAAGGTTGTCGTAATCAGGTCAGGGTTTGTTTCAAGACTTCTTTTATTGAAAGATTGCATTCTCCCTGCGGGTGAATTCTCCAACTGCGTTTTGACGGAGTACTATTTGATACCATCTGGTTTTTTAACATAGCCATGGAAAATGGCCCATTTATAGATGGTTTACCCTCTGGTGAACTAACATAGCAATGGAAAATCACCATTCTTAATGGGAAAATCCACTATAAATAGCCATTTTCCATTGCTATGTTAGTTCACCAGAGGGTACCTATCAAAAGCATGGTGATTTTCCATGCCTATGTCAGTCATAACCAGAGGGTAGTACTATTTCTATGGGTCAGTGGTGCCTCTGATCCATCTGATCCTGAGCCAAGGTTCTTCGTTTGCTCCAGTGTCTTTCCGACTTCAAAATGGCCTTGGCGTAGGGTTTCCGCGACATGTTGTCCCAGAATTCCTGCGAGGTCTCTTCCAACAGCAGGTTGGGATTCACCCGAGGGTCGACCTTTTCCAACTCAATCCTTAGGGCAGCATGCAGGAAGCAATCGCTTGTGGGGTGCCAAACCGTGGCTAAACACTCCGCAAACAAAACCTTGGATGAGCCATGGGGATAGCTATCTGGCAAATCTTGGGGAGAGTTGCATCTCCAACATGCCCCAATATGCCCCAATCCTCTGAAAATTGGTTGGTTGTCCACATAGTTGTGTTATTCTAAGTTGTATTCCATTTAAATCTTCCCATAAAATGATTGGTTAGCTCCTTAAACATCCTTAAACCATTCAGAATCCCCCAAGAAGTTCCCAATTTTTTCCACCAAGAAAAGGGCTGCCAAGAGGCTGTTCCACCATCCATTCTTTGGTCCAGTGACTTGGAATAGACGGATAGCCCAAGGCGTCGAAGTCCTCTTGGGACATATGCCCTGCGGCGTGCTGCGGCGAATATTTGGAGATACAAGCTGGTTGGTGGGTTGACCTCCCCCTTTGAAAAATCTGAAAGTCAGTTGGGGTTTAATTTATTCCCAATATATGGAAAATAAAAGCCATGTTCCAAACCACCAACCAGCAAGGTAGTTGGAGATTGCTGGAGATAGGTGTAGTGATTGGATTGGTCTTGATGTTCATCCAACAACTCAAATCGAACATCCCGAAATGAGTTGACAGCCACTGCAACAGCCAACGCAAGCCTTTGGGCAGCCGCACCGGTGCACCGCCCGCTGTCATGGCAGCAATTGATGCTCGGGCAAACGCAGGTGAAGAAAAAAGAGAGAAAGATGCCATATGTAACCATAGTAGGCCATAGTAGCCAATCAAAACAACTAGACACAAGATGACACAAGGCCACATCCTGGAAATATGTATGATATGGAATGATATTGAATGATATTTATCATATATATAATACACACATATATATATTATATTATATATATAATATCAGATGTCAATTTCAATGTCTGATAGCCGCTGCTAGCTGCATGAGCTCCGCTGGCTCATCCCGTCACGACTGGTGTCCGTCAGCGTATCCTGAATATGTTGGCTTCGATGCAGTGGAAGGAAAATCCAAAGGAACCCATGGTGTTTTGATGTTTGCAAGATTTTTTACCATCAAGTATCCTCTGGTAAACGTTTACAGTTTCCCAGTTTGCTATTGAACATGGTGATTTAGTTCGTGGATGTATCCATTAATACCCATTAATAACATGGTGGATCTTTCCATAGCTAATTATGTTAGTTTATGTTAGTTTACCATCAAGTATCTTTCCCCTTCCAATGGGATGGAGCTTGATGTCTGATGGATTTTTTCCTCTGCATCTCTGAGATGAGCCAAGCTTCGGCAGCTAAACGTCACTTGGGATGTCATGAGTTCATCCAATAGCCATGCCGTCTGGCGATTTTTTGCATAGCTATCGTTAAAATGGCTTAGAGATGATTTACCCTCTGGTTATGTCAAAAAAGCTATTGAAAATTGCCATAGAAATAGTGGATTTACCCATTAAAAATGGTGATTTTCAATAGTTATTGTGTTTCCTGAAGCCTCCCAATGCCAACAAGTGAACCGTCCTGGAACCCTGAACAGCAACTGAGATCTCGACTCCAACCGGAAAAAGAATGTTTCAACCCAAAAAACAAAACCAAGTTTC
>Ga0126342_10005406_pt1 | contig 22258 bp, 18 predicted proteins | sample Cyp1metagenome_FD_92528 | JGI IMG/M metagenome (GOLD analysis project Ga0126342, IMG submission 92528) | Coral microbial communities from Lord Howe Island, Old Settlement Bay, Australia - Cyphastrea 1 metagenome | ecosystem: Host-associated > Invertebrates > Cnidaria > Coral ...
ATATATATATATATATATATATATATATATATATATATATATACATATATATATATATACATATATATACATATATGTAATGTAATGTAATGTCATGTCATGTCATGTCATGTCATGTCATGTAATGTAATGTATGTATGTATGTATGTATATATTTTTTGTTTATAGACATATACTGCATACTATATATATATACATGTATATGTGTGTGTAATATATTATTGATATATGTGAATTTATATATGATATATTTATCGTTGCATATGCATATATAGTAGAATATGTGTGTGTTCATGTATCTATATGTTTCCTCCAAAGCACTGAACAGAACCCCATGAACAAACCATAACAACCCCTTTAAGACAGACTAAAACTACCAAACCACCTACTCCATGAGACCAGGATGATTTTAGTGATGTCAATCATTTGGGCCGAACAAAACGAGGAACTTCAACGTGCTGCGAAAGCTGACCCTTGAGCAGAAGTACATGGAGACGATGCATAGCTCCCTACAAGGCGAGGATGGGGCCATGAAGGCTGGGGGTTGATTGAACATGCCGGGGGAGAAACGCGCAAAAACACACATTCAAAACTCTGAAATCCAGTTGTTTATCATCAGTTTCAGTATTATGCAGATGTGTACCCCATATGAGTTGTTCTTTGCTGCATTTCTGTCTCTGCGCGCTGAAAAACATGATGATATCAATTATGTCCAATTATATCCCAATTGTAGTCACCGGCTTTTCCATGTTTGTATCATAGAATTGGATGATGGGAAAATTTACAGGAAACCCCAACCAATTTGATGGTAAAAACCATGGTTTCCTGTAGATTTTCCCTTAAACCAATCCATGGTTTGTATGGCTACCTGTGTTTCGTATTTTGGCAACGTGCGTCCGACTGTGTGTCCCATTGCTGGGTGTCCTGGCCTGCGACAGCATCAGGCATGCTGTCGAGCATTTTCGAAGCTTGGGCGGGTGGCAGCAGATAGACCGATGAAATTTGATGAAATATTGATCCACCAATACCCTCTGGTAAACTAACATAGCGAACTGGAAAGATCCACCATTTTTCATGGGTAAATCCACTATAAATGGTGATTTTCAATAGCTATGTTAAATTACCAGAGGGTAAACTTAAATACAGGTTCCTATGCTGACTTTGGCTGTAAGATTTTCAGGCCATGGGGCCATGGCAGGTACATACATCGGATTAGTTCAATTTATTTCAATTTCAAGCATATGTTATGAACCAGTGGGTCTAAGCATTTTTCAACTTGCCAGTTGATGGTTTCCAAGATGTTCTTATCCAGCTCCGAGAAAATGGTCAGAGACTTGTTTGTCCTTTTCTTTTTGTTTCGGGGGAATCTGGAACCACTAGCAGGATCATATGATGTTGGACCTCAGGTTGTTGTGTGACCCAACGGTGCTGCAAGTTCAGCACCCTGACTGTGTGTTTTGGGTTGTGGCGGTTGTGGCGGTTGTGGCGGTTGTGGTTCTGTTGAGTGCTGGGGGAGGGCTTCTTTCTACCGTTACCGAGCCTCAGGATGCCTCTTGCATTTGACCCTTGGTTGAAGAGAAGGGCTGGGTTCAGTCGGCAGGTTTTTTCTTGCCCTTAATATCTTAAAACAGAGGCATTGCTCACTGAGTTTCATGGTTTGTTAGTTTCCGCGTGTTTTGCATTAGCAGAAAATAATGAAGAGCCACGTGCTTTCGGCATTTTTCCACGGACAATTATTCAGCCTTATAAACTCAACACATCTAGTCTAATCCAATCTAATGCCCTGATTTTAGGTACTTTTACCATTTTGTTGGGTTATTTGCAGGGTCTAGGTATGTGCATGCATATTATACTAAATTATATTATGTATATATTATATATATATATATTATTTTTACCTGTGGTTGACATATATCAGTTGGTTCCTCTGCAAAAGATTCAGGAACAGACATGGCATATCATGCCACCATCAGCGATGCCCCAGGTAACGAAGAGGGCGACATTCGCTGCTGGGCACAGTCTCCACATCGAAACGACGAAGCCGAGACCCGGGCCCAGGTGATGTTTTTACTGTTCTTCGTTAAAAATTGTGAGTAACCGAAACATAGTAAGATATAGTCGTTGATATTTCCAAAACAAAACTGATCGTTTGAAGATACCTGCGAAGACCGCACATGTCATTTTAGAGCATATCCGTACTGTAGATATCGTTTAAAATCAATGGACACCTGCACGTAAGATTTGAATCGTGGGTTTGGAGTGATTTGGTCAAGCCGCATAAGCCGCCAAAAGCAGGGGAGTCTGGAAAAACAATGGCGAATGGCCCTGGGGAATGTCCACTTTGCTACACGCCTTGAATTCAGTTCCAAGCTATTTGTCCATCTTTGTTGGGTTTGACCGGTTTTGACTTTTTATCATGTTTCTATGGTGAAAAAAATGATGAAATGGTTGGGTGGTTTAGTACTGTAATTGTTTGCCATTCTGGTATGGATTTGCACTATCACCCTTTGGTCAGTGCTATTAGCTTCGTTTTCCGGGCAGAATGCAACGTTTGTTCCACTATTCGACTATGATCTAAAATCGTGATGACGGCTTTTCCTGTAAAAAAACAAGGTTTCTTTATGTTCCCAACGGGAAATCCACTACATAGGGAATATATTGCGACTATTATTATATATTACACTAAAGACTATATTATATATTATATTTTGTTTATTATCATATATATATATATAAATATTATGTTATTATTTATCATATTTATATATTGATATAAATATGTATATTATTTAAATATAACATATATATATATATATATATAATATTGTGTATAGTATGTATTCAAACACATATATACACATATTTTTTACATAATATTATATGTATATATATTTATGGATTCAAACACGCACACACACAAATATGCTGTATACATAAATATTATATAAAAATGTATTCACAAATATGGTTTCCAACTAGAATTATATATATATATTGTATTAAAACACCCAGACCCAGACCCATACACAAATATTATATATATATAGTTCCTTAAGCAACTCCACCCGGCCCTACAAAGGCGCTGCTGTCCCTGGTGAACGTCACGAGTTTGTTGGACTTGTCCTTGGATCCCAAGGAACGTGAGCGACCTGGCGCCAGTGCGGCAGTGGCTCATGGTGTTAATGTGGCTGATTCCGCCAAAAACCACCCCCAATTCATCACCAAATGGTCCCTGTTAATGGGAATGATTCAACCCAATAAACATGGGCCATTTGGGAATGATCAACTGTGATTTTGATTGTAAGTTGATCACAGTTGATCATTCCCAGATGGTCCATGTTTATTGGGTTTACCACGGGGTTTACCACGGAGATTCTGCGCTAAGTCGGTTGATTTCAGTAACGATTGGGTTTATGGTAGATATATTGGTTGGGTATAAACCAACTGTAAATCATGGGGGTTCCGACCATTTAGACCGCACATCTTTATAAATCATGGGGCCATGGGGTTTCCTGAGGATTTCATTGGGACGTGGGGATTCAACCCAGCTGATATTGATATGTATTTGCTGGTGATTTAACCACCAACCATTTGGGAAATCACCATTTTTACCATGTTTTACCGTAATTACGAATGTTTGCTGTGGAAGATCACCATGTCAAATAGGCAGGCATGTATGAATGGAGTTTCAACATGGAATTTCGTAGGACCTATATATACATATATATATATATAATTATATATATATATATAATGATGGGTATTCAACCAACTTTACCAGAGGTGAACCACCCCAATATTAGATGGTCAATGGTTGGCAGATGTCCTTACTAGTGGTTGCTGCTTAGTACGCCCTTAGCAAGCCCTTAACAAGCCATGAGGTTGGAGGGTAAGCTATGGGCTTAGGGTCCCAACGGCTCTTCTGCTGGGAAGGTCCATCACCGACTTTCTGCAACGGATGAGCGTAAAGGCAGCCAGTAGCACAGAGCCTTAGCAGCCATTGGCAGGAATGGTTCAAGACTATATGTCAAATCATTTGCTCAGTTGTTTTCAGTTGTCTATCCCTATTTTGGCACTTGTTGTTGTTATTTTTTTGGGTATGGGGTAAAAATCATCCCCCGAAACTAGATCTTTGGATCTAAGAGGGCCACAATTTGAAGGGCCCTAGCCATAGCCATTTCACCAAGACTCATTTTGTGCCCTTCCATGGTGGCTCAGGCGATTGAATCTAGTCTTCAGCATAGCTGGAGTTCCCATGGATAGCACGATTTTCCCTCACGCTTTGGTATATTTTTACATTGTCATGGAAAAAAACAGCAATTTGGTGATGATTTTCCATGATTTACCCTCTGGTAATTTAACATAGCTATAGAAAATCACATAAATCACCATTTTAAGTAGGTAAACCATCTATAAATGGGCCATTTTCTATGGTATTTACGCTATTTGCCGATGACACATGGCAATTTCCCCGGCGCCTTGGACCAAGTCGTCAGGAGCGGGTTGGGACTTTGACGCTGAAGCTGAAGAAAGCGGTACCCCTTGAGGTGCGCCCCGCTGAAGCTGACACACCATGGTGGATGTCAGGGATCAAACCACATAGAAATGGGCCTATTGATATATATATATATAAGGGGGTCTGGGTACCCTCTGGTTATGTCAAAATAGCTATTGAAAATGGCCCAGTCGAAATAGTGGATTTTCCCAGCTAGAAAATTGTGGATCTTTCCAGTTCGTTATGTAAACGTTTACCAGAGGGTAGAAATGGGCCTATTTATATAGGGTCTGGGTAAACGGGAAAGAGTGTTTTCTTTTCTGTTTTTGTTAATGGAAGTGATACAGGTGATACAGGTACTGTATCATGGGACGACCCAGACTGCCAGAGTGACTGAAAAGGTCACTCAGTTGGCTGAAATTTCTCAGGTTCAGCTCACTGGTATCAAGGTCCCAGCACGTCGCAGTGGCCTTTTGGAAGCATTTTTTGGGCCGATGAAAAGTGCCCAGTGCTGCTGTGGTCATTTTGTTGACCCTGTTGCCCCCTTCTACTCGGTAAAAAGCTACAGTTTTACCATCTCCAAGATGTCGTGATGCGCCCTTTGGGGGGGTTCTTAGACCTCCTTAAGGTGGGAAGTGATGATGGCTGAGGCAATCGGTGGTCAAACAAGTCAGAGGTAGAGTCCGTTGAGGAGGGCAGGATGCTGATTGGCTTGTCACTTGGTGTTTTGTAATGGCTGGGCTGGCGATGTTACCCTCTGGTTATTTAACATAGCCATGGTATAGATGGCCCATTTAAAGATGGTTTACCTATTCAAAATGGTGATTTTCCATAGCTATGTTAAATAAACATATGGTAGATTTCCCTCCAGCCAATCAGTCGACTGGAAATCCTAAACGATGTTTGGTAAGAAACATCATTTGTTCATTTGAAATAGTCCACAGGTGCTGGCTTGCAAGAGTGCTACTGTAATCCTTTCAGGGTCTGGCAGGTTGGCTGGGCGCTGTATGACTGGACCCGTTGTACCAGGAATCCCAATGGATAAGCGACTACCTTGGCTTTCCAACAGATAGACTTCTTGAGGTCATCTATATGCCTATATAGTTTATACAAATCATTTTGTATAATATAATATATGAATGCAATTTTATACAAAGTTATTATATATATATAATATGAATACTATATATATAAATATGTATGTATTATTCATTTTTATATGTCATATTCTGTTTTGTTTCTCTTTTTCTTGCTAGCGACCACACACTACCAAAAAGTTAGGTATATAGGGGGGGCAGCAGATATTAATAATGGGTATATAATGGGTGTGTGTGTGTATATGTATATATATACATGCATATATACATGTGATTAAACCTAATCATGCCAATAGAACCAAGGCAAGGGCCGGTGCATTTTGCTATAACTATCCCTAGCTGCGGCCTGTTTTGCACTCAGGAAACTGTCTCAAGGAACAGAGCCGCTCGGCAAGCAAGACTTAAAGTGGATTAAACTGTCAAAGGTTCAGGATCTAACCAGCAAAAATGTTGGTTTAACCAAGAAAACCGACAAACAGAGGGGTCGAACCATGCTTAATAGTAGCAACACATGCCACGGATATCACCAGCAAATCATGGTAGACACAAATGACGAGGGGCTAGCGAACTTAAATGATGCAGCTACGATGGAACTGCTGCAATATACCCAAAAGATGGTGAGGATACAACCAAGATGGAGACACAACCCAAGCGTAGACATAGTGGAAATCATGGTGTCAGTGGGAAGTGCCTTTGCTCAATACGCGATGGATATGACGTGATATGAATAGAGAAATTATCTATTTGTTGCCAGGAGGTATCACCAGAGTGCAACTCTAATCACCTGGCCATGGGCATCATTAAGTGTTCAAACTTGGAACGTGTCACTTCAATGCAGAGACACCACTTCAAGGATGTAACCGTTTGGTCGGTAGTCAAACATGGCACGGGAAAGACGACATGTTCAATAGGTAAGCATGTTAGAAGTGCTCGATGTTCCATTTCCATGACAGATTTCCATTGGGTATTCGGGCTGTTCCTTTCACAGAGCGCACCGCTAAATGTGCGGTCCACCAAGATAAAGCAGACCATGAAATGGTGGATTCTTGGCACCCTTTGATATTCCATTTTGTAGTGAGGCATCACGCATGATGCATGATTCTTCACCATATGTTGGATTTGAGGTGTTTCCCTTTGGTTTGCACAAATAATAATGGAACTTCCCCAGATTAAATCCATGATTTCCCTACGTAAAAGCCCACGATTTCTAAGGTCTGACTTACCCATTAAAAACCAACATTGAAATCGTGGATTTCCCGCGCTTCGCCATGGTTCCCGATGGCGCGGGGATCCTTTCAGGTTGGGCCGGAGCGGTTCCAAACAGCGCGTAGTCTCGACGGCGTCGGAGTCGCCCATCAAAACCAGGAGAGCGCCGACGGCCGGGAAAGCCCTGACTGACGTTCCATGGAGGTTTTCCGTTGTGAAAATCATCGGTTTCTAAAAACGGTGGGGAAACGTCCAGCCATGTTTGATTGTTGACGGGTATTTGTTTTAAAAAAGTAGCACCATTATGATTTTGTGAGCTTCTTTGATGTGGTTTTTCGATAGACAGGTACCTAGTCAGAATATGTCAAGGTTTGACAGGGTGCTGACATGGCGCTTCATGTCCAGACCACCATACGCATGCAGAGCTTGGCACAGTTGTTTTTTGTCTAGGAGGACCGGTACAGACAACAGAAGCTGCGTTGCATCTTCAGATGGCTGATGTGACTGATGTGCTTGGGGAAATTTGATGTTGCCGCTCCAATACGAAGGGGTCTGAAAAAAGGCTCTCATGACTCATATGTGGTTGTATTTGCACACGCGCACATGTATATGTTTACTCTATACTACTATATCTATAAGACCCATATCCAAATTAGTCCATATTTGTATCCATATCTATGTCTACATCTATATTCATTTATTTATTAGCTTATTGCTTAGTTTAACTACAAATGAATACTTTTGTACATTACCGGCAATATGCTCATAGTATGTCCATCAATGTGTTTCTGATTCTTCATTTGATGTCCTAAGGACCGGGGACGCCTCAGAGTAACAAGGTGGGCAATGCCTTGACAAAGCCTGTTGGGTGATGGTTATAACCATGAACAAATGGACTCAACCACCCCAAAGAGGGGGAATTAGGCAGCAAATAAAGGGATTAATTGTGGAAATGATTGTGTTTCGGGGCAGTTCCTCGTGTTTCAGTGAAATCCACACGCTTGTTGCTAGATGTTTCAATCTCAGCGCGCAGGATTCCTCATATTTCCTCAACATCACCTTTATGCGGGGTCAACCTCCGAAAAAAACAAAAACACTCGGCCGGTGATGTTAACGCATGATATGAGAAGTATAGAGAGGCTCACAACTCAGGCATTCCCAGTGATAAGGCCTAGATTCACCCGATTTCCAGGGATTTAGCGGATTTGCTAATGAAGTTAATGAATCACGTTCTTAAATCACGTATCAACTTAAAACAGAAACCATTCTCAAAATGCTTCCCACAGAAACCCTGGTTCAGCGTAGTAGTTTTCCTTGGGTCTCCACCCGGATTGACATGGTTTACCCGGAGAATGTGTCCGTTGGTCTAATAATAGAGATTTTTGTTTATTGTAAACTAATCCCGTTGGGTTTACCACCTTCATCACTCATCACACCCTTCTACTACATGTATGTATATAGATAGGTAGGTAGATAGGTAGATAGATAGATAGCTGGATAGATAGATAGATAGATAGACAGATAGATAGATAGGTAGATAGATACATAGATACATAGATACATAGATACATAGATACATAGATACATAGATACATAGATACATAGATAGATATACTGTAGATAAATATAGATAGATATAGATAGATATAGATAGATAGATAGATAGATAGATAAATAGATAGATAGATAGACAGATAGATAGAAATATAGATAGAAAGAAAGAAAGATAGATAGATATATAGATATATATATATAGATATAGATATGTAATTATAGATAGATAGATAGATAGATAGAGATACCGATAGCGATAGCAATAGAGATAGAGATAGATAGATAGATAGATAGATAGATAGATTGAGATAGAGATAGAGATAGAGATAGATATATAGATAAATAGATAGATAGATAGATAGATCGATAGATCGATAGATCGATAGATAGATAGATAGATAGGTAGGTAGATAGATAGATAGATAGAGAGAAATATAGATAGCGCAAAAATAGATAGATAGATAGATAGATAGAGTTACTAAAGCATGGTTTGTTTTTGGGTGATGGTTTTTATCAAAAAGTAAGAATGCCATTGGACTATATCCCACCCTTGGGTAACCCAAACACTCCTAAAATAAAATGTTATTATGAGTATCATAGATAACGGCTACATCATCTACAACATTGTAATTTTCAAGTGCTATGTCACTGGAATCATGGTCAGGATTGAGAACTATTCCAATAGTTGGCCGACGATTTCAGGGTTTAGAAGATTTTCTTTAATCCATGTGGAAAATTGATGAAAAATGACCTATTTATGGATTACCTATTAAAATGGTGATGTTCCACATCGAAGTTACTTTGCCTCAGGGTAAATCAATGATTATCCTCACCCGACAGCCGTGGCGGAGGCCAAAAGCCTTGATGAGCCTCCAGTGCTGTCATTTTGGCGGAAAAATTGGGGGACCTTGGGGGAACTCAAGGGGTGAAACCCCAGGGACAGAATGGCAGCCAGATGTTTGCACAAAAAAACTATCCAAAAATTTGGTGGCTTCCATCATGTTTCATATTATATTTTCCATTATGTATATGATATGATGTATATATTAGTATATATTTTGGCAAGTCATGACGACCTCGCTGCGACCTCAGTGGAACCATGGGTAGTAAGAGGAACCATCCCCAATTAAATGACCTTGATTCAGGTTTATGAAATATTTTAATTCACCCAGACATTCTGTTTGTACAGTGGTGTGTGTGTGTAAACTGCTGGTCACATGCAGTATTAATGGGTAATTCGATATATATAATTCGTATTATCTTATCAAGCAGGGGTATCAGGGGCGTTTGGCCTGGCCTGATCCAACGAAGCTCCAGCCATTCGTCAGAATATGATTGAGGGACGCCTCGATCACGTACCCGTTATTGATAAGTTGAACTATTGACTTCAGTTTCTGTTAACCGCCGTACTGTGTTTGCATGTGTTTGCATCAGTTCGATTTGAATTTCTAGGGTCTAGATTTCACAGCTTGCCAGGCCGTTCATTTAAGGATTTTGCAAGGCGACATCAAAGTCATCCTTCTCTTCTTCTAAATCATTTAACCTGCCGTGTGTGTGTGTGTGCGCGTTTTTTGCGTTGGTTTGTTTCTATATGTCATAAGTTTTGACAAACATAAGAACAAGAGAATCTATGAAGCACTAACGACAACAGTGGACCAGCTCATTGCATCAAGATATGTTGCATGCTAGTGGGCCATGGTTACACGTTAGTTTCCTGATATTTGGCCACCGCGTCCGCGTTAAATAGTACGAGTGTAATTACCTTTGGATATTTCCAACCTCGGAGGGTTGCCTTTGGGCGACCCATGCCCGATGCTGGCGTTTTTCAGCGTTTCATTTGCAGAAATAGGTTGCTCCGTTTCAACAAACGGGCACCCCGACCGCTTTTCGCTTTCGCAATATATGATGCATGAGTTGGATGGCAACCTGCCTCTGAGGCGACTACCTTCCAAAAGTTGCTCGGCGGAAAAAGCATCTAGTAGAAGCCTTTTCGCTCCAGGGTTTTTGGATGTTTTGGGCATGCAACTGGTGGAGGATCTTTGCTTTGGTTGGCCATGCGTTGGGGAAGTAGATGTAGCTCAGCATTGAACAACAACATTGGGACACGGTGAAAGGCTATCAACTTGGACTGGTATGTCCATCCCACCACGGCTTCTCATTGACATTGACTTTCCACCCTTTCTGGCCTTTGTCTTGTGAACATGAGCTCTCACCAACAGACACTTGAGCTCTTACAAATCCATGCTGTTCTGAGCCCCCAGCAACACACATGTTAAAGCGTTTTTGTTTTAAATCCTTGTGTTTGTTGGCATTCCCAAGTAATACATGTATACCAAAATAATATGCATTATTATTATATATATATATGTATATATATATATATATATTCAAAAGCGTATTTGCATATTTGCGAGTTTCTTAAAATCAGGGTCTTCCTCTTTACCACTGGTTTCCACAATCTTCTAAAACGGCCCATCACTTGGACTCATGTTTCCCAGTTTTCCTTTTAAATGGCCATAGCATGGGGGGGCATCCCCCATTCTCAGAGATGTAATTATCATATATTATCATATCCAGTTGGTGATGCATCTCTGAAGATTAAGTAGATGCTTTTAAGATTATATATATATTTTTTTCCTTTATGTATATATATATAATATATATAAGTAAATAAATAAATAAATAAATAACGTACCTATTATTCAGGCAAATCCCGGTCTTTACGGCCGTGAAAAACCGTCCAACAGGTCGCGAAAGCCGTGAAAACCGTGATAACCGTGAGAACCGGGAATTGCCAGTGCTCAAGGTCAGGGACAAGGGGCACAGCCGAAGGTGGTAAGCTGCCAAAAGTTGCAGGGGTAATCCACACAATGGGTAATAACATATGTCATGATAATATATTTTATTTTTTAATTGATCAGATATACACGTATATATATATACATATAATCATTGAAAAACGACAAAATATGGTAAGATATGTATGAAATTCTGTATGCATCTGTAAATAGAGTAGATTGCACACATGGGTATTTGCATACATATTAATACCTTTTAAAGTGTATATATTTATAATATCATTTTTTGGTTACATTCTTGATTGCGGACGATGTTTCTAGATGGTATTTTTTACACATGGACTGCGCAGGATTTTTGGCATAAACTGGCCAAGAAAGGGCAGGTCTGTTTGCATTGAATTCCGTTTCACGCCGAGCGCAGTCTACATATATATATATATATATCCCATAGGATCCATGTATGCTATATATGGTAACATTTGCCATCCATATACCCCCAATGTTAGCATATATATACCATACATGGATCCTATGGGTATATATATATAATCAAGACCTCGGAGCTCACATCATTGGCATCTCAACCACCATTTGCTCCTTCGTTGATGCACCTCACAGCTTCAACGGTTTCTTGCCTTTGCATCTCAAGAACTTTCCTATATAGGCCATCATTTGTTGTTTAAATCTTTCGAAACTTCCGCCCCGGCGCGGGCCGGGCACTACCTGGTAAACTAGTGGCAAGTGGTCGGAAATGCACTAAATCCACGCTAGCCAGATACATAGTATTATTCAAATTGAAGTTGATCTACTACTCGCATTCTTTCATGGGAACAGACCTTTTGAATCCTTTTGATTGTTTATTGGCTTATACCCTCGAGTAAACTAACAGATACGGACAATCAACCAGGCGAGTTTCTTGGGGAAACCACGGGTTTTCCAGATCTGGATCGCCCACGAATCGCCAGCATGCGGACACCGGGGACACTGCGTGCCTTGCAGATGACGAGGGCCGAGAGAGGAGCATTCCACTGGGTAGATTTAGGGTTTATGGGTCACCACATTACATGAATCCATTGAGGACAGTTTGGCGAGGTACTTCCAATATTTTCGATAAACATGTGAAAGGACGGTTTGCAGTTTCCAACGTGTTTATTTTTTTTAACATTGGATCCATGCCGAAAAACATGGCCAATATTTGCAATTATCAACGTCAAAGGTGTCTGTAAAATACGTCATCCCATTTGTAGGGGCACAGCCGGGCACAGTTTCATAAACCGCTACCCGTCCTGGAGGGTGACTCTGACGATTTTCCACAATTTCCAACGTTATGACATAATTTATCACAAGTATCCCATAATACGCCACTTGATTTGGATATGGATCCCCCATTGGGGTACCTTCGCAAAATCTAGAATCCAATTTATCGCAGTATATATGTACCACTATGTGTTAAAAAAAACATAAATTGACCATTTTTTGCGGGCTGTTTTAATCCAATTTTGATGGGGACGGTTGCCAAGCGCGCTTGGCGGCCGCGGCAGGATGGTCCTGCAGCGTCCAGGCGTGGAAAGTCATTTGATAGAAGTAAATGTTCTGTAATGTTCGATGATTTTTCACAAATCCTTTCCATGAACATGTCATGTTTTCGCATGTTCCTAATATTTTCCAATTTTTTTGGGGGGGGTTCAGATGATTTCCCGGTGTCGACGGTAGAGCAGGGGGTCTTTGGCTGACCGTTTCAGGTGCACGGTCAGCGGCGGGCCCTTCACGATTGCAACAGCGCGCCAAGGGGAAGGGCCTCACTTTGGGTATGGCACCCTTGGCTGAACCAGTTGTGATGCACCAATATCGAAAACAGCAGGTGGATTTGAGTTGTTTTTGTTTAAGTGGTTTAATATATTTTGACTTTATCATTCTTGAAACCCACAAAAATCTAGAGAGACATTTGCACTTGTATTTACATGTGCTAGTAATGCATCTATAGACATGATGTTATTGTGGTTACCATGGTGCTTTTTGCAGCTAAGTTCGGATGTTGAATCCTGAATCTGGCTGGAGCACCAGAAAGTCATGTTGAAAAGTCATCGATCGAGGTTTCTTAAGCCATGTGGCTACACCCAAACCATCCTAAGATGAAAGCGTTTTAGTACGGAAACCCATGGTGACTTTGGGATCTCTCATGACTTAAGAACTCCCTATTTTTTGAGTCATAAGTAATAAGCCTAAATATTTTGACATATTGTTCAATCTGTCCAATCGCCATCCTTGCATGTGTCAAGTTTCTCCATGTGCCGAGGATTGCAACAAGATCACCCGAGTGACATGGTTGCCGTTATATAAAGGGCTGGGTGTCTCTAAATAACGAAGGGTAAAAGCGGAAGGCCATTTCGAAAGTATTAATTGTTTTTTATAAATGCATGTGTCCATTCATTGATTTTGAGGGAACTGTTTCTTTTGTTAATCCTGCAGGCAGCGTGACGCATGTGTGTGTGTGATAGTGTGATAGTGTGTGGGCATGATGCAAAGAGCAGTTTCCATGGGTTGCTCAGAAAGAACGACTAAGTTTCGTGCAGCACAAAGGGGAAGCATGTCTTTGGACATAGCCAGGTGCTGGAAAATACCATGCAGCTCCCCTTCGGAAATTTGAATATATGATAATATATGTAACTATACGTAGAGAAAATCACCATGTTTAATCAGTTTTATTATAGTTTCAAAAGGCTAAAACTACATAAAACTACTATACTTATAGAAAATCACAATTTTTTTAAATAGCTAACTCATCAAACTCCAATGGATCCATGGGCCGGTCCCCGGGTCCCCATTCCGTGGCACAACGACGGCGCCGCAGGAAACCACTGAGACGTTTGTGGATGCACACGACCACTACGAGATGCTCGAACAGTTGGGCCGGGGCTCTGTGGCAACCGTCAGGCGGCACGGCAGTCGTCACTGACTTATCATTTTACTGTTTTTGTGGAAGTTGCTATATGTGTATATTAATGTAAATATGATTAAATATGTATGTAAAGTAAAGTAATGTAACATTTAATCTAATTAATCTAATCTAACCTAATGTAATGTAACGTAATGTAATTTAATGTGATGTAATGTATTGTAATGTCTTGTACTGTATATGATATTGTATGTACACAGTACACACCAAATATGTGTGAATCGACAGCAGATCTGGGCCAGGAAGGCGATTCGAAAGAAGGACGGCCTTGTGGTCTCACTGAAGATTTCCGGCGCCCTGGTAAAAGGGGTAAAAGGTGAAGCGAAAGGGGCAACCATTGGGATAAAAGGGCTTTGATTGTGCTAGAATTGGTGGTTTTATTGGGATTTACCCTATTAAAAATGGTGATTTTCCATTTTATTGGGATTTACCCTCTGGTTATGATTAGCATAGTCATGGTATAGATGGCCCATAGAAATAGATGGTTTACCGTTCTTAAAAATGGTGGATCTTTCCATGGCTATATTAAATAACCAGAGGGTCATGGGATTTATGTGGAATTATTATTGCGATTTGTTGGGATCGACAATGAATGATTGTAGATGAACTTAGTGACCTTCTAATACGATACCGCACAGGACCTGTTTTAAAAAGCACCGCTTTGCAATCCGAATGTTCTGAAATTGCGATTCCATTCAGACCAGACACGTAGAAGATTGGTGACCCAGCTCTCAACCTTGACCTCGGATGAGTGATAAACTGCCACGGAGTATCGCCGACACAAATCTCCAAGGTAGTAAGGACAAGTCTGCTTTGGTGGAGGCCGAGTTCAAAATTCTGCAGTGACTGGGACCGTGATTTTTTGGCTAACCGAATTTCACTCGCCTTTGGCCAGGCGGCCAGATCAGTTCCGCCGGCTCCAACATGTGTGTGACTTTTCCTACCGACCTTTTTCAGAGAGGATGAATTCCCATTCCAAATTTGTTACCATCTGGTCATTTAACACAGCCATGGAAAATCACCATTTTTAAGAACGGTAAACCTCTATAAATGGGCCATCTATACCATGGCTATGCTAAATAACCAGAGGGTATCCATGACCTATGCGTGGGATGCCGTTGGAAACTGCTCAGGTCCATCAAACATCCCAACATCATCCGGGCCTTCGACTACCTGGAGACCTCTGTAAGCTCCATCTTGGCCCCTTGGGGCAGTGGAGCAGTGCTTATATATTTGTTTTATATGTTCAAAGCCCTGTTGGTTGATGCTATCCAGTACTACCCAATGTTATTCCAATATTCAGTAGATTGGGGATTATAATCCCGTATGATGATGATTTTAGGAGGCTATGATATGCTATGATGTTTTGAAAAAACTATCCAGTACTATCCAATGTTATTATGTTATTCCAATATTCAGTAGATTGGGGATTATAATCCCGTATGATCATTATGATATGGGAGCCCCAATCAGTAGCTTGCAAGAACAGAGGGTTTTACAGACTGACACGAGCACTTGCCATCTAGTTCCCCAATTGCGTTAGTTTCTATGTGTTTTGTTAGTTTGAACGCACCTGGCAGGACAGGACACAGGGTCTCCTTCTGTGTATCCAAGGTTCCCCCCTGATGCCTTCACTGTGACCTTATGTTTATCTTACTTCAGTATATTTCAGGATATTTCAAGTTTGTGCATTATTGCAAATTGGCCATTTATATATATATATACATATACACACACATTACATATATATATACTATTTATTGTTGTCAATCATAATTATTATTATCATTGTTGTTATTATATAAAAACACGGGTATATCCTGATCCGCGTTTTTATGTGAAGGTATCCAGTTATAGTCGTTAAATCTCGACACATAGCCACGCTGTTGAGGTCTTGGAGTACTTTGATGGAAGCAGCCTTGAGGTTCGACTGGTGTTGGGTCAAGCCCTGCGACGTTTTGACCATTTCCACAATGGGCTTAAGGGAAAATCTGAACACCGGAAACCATTGGTTTTCGCATTAAGATCATCGGGCACTGCAGAAATCTTCCCAACCAATCCATTGATTTTCAGCTTAAACTCATTGCGAAATATTGCGAATGCGCCAGGAGGCAGTGCACCAGAGTTCCCTGGGTCACTTTCCAGAACTGACAGCCCGGGAACTCTTTCGCGCGTTGCTTTCAGCCGTGTGCTCCTTGGCGACCTACAAATCAGTGGTGACATTTCTGGTGGCTGTCAGCCTATGTCATGCTGTGCCATGCTTTTTTTTTAGTTGAATACTCTGAGTTGATGACATTCTGTTGTAGACCCGAGCCATCCGATTCGGGAAAAAAGCATCAGCCAGGTTACCTTCATTCACATCGTATCATTCACAGAGATGTGAAACCTTCCAACGTCATGGTTTCAGCTCCTTGAATGCGAGAGATCCAGGGATCACTGTCCGGACTGAGAGGGAGCATATGTGAGAAAATTTTCCTTCAGAGGACGGGGCATCCAACCGTTTGGTACGAGGAACTCCTTTGTTGTTTGGTGATTTTGTGGAGTTTCCGACCACTTTTGGTCAACATGAAGAAATGGAGCAGTTTGAACAGTGTGTCCCAACAAAGGGATTCCTCCAATGGTATCCACTAATCTGGTATAGCCCCATAAATGATTCCTCATTACTATGGTTGCCAATGTTTGGTGTCCTTAGCCTACTGGCCTACTGGATGTGGGCTTGGGCAACATCTGAGGCAGGGCTTTCGGACCTGAGACTGCTGGACTTTAACGTGGCCAAACGCTTGACTGAGGGAGGCGGGGACTGCGATGAATGGTGCTTTGATGTGCTTTGGAAGTCATCCCAAAGATCGTTGAAAAATACAGTAATCTAAAGATACCTGATGGAATTTCCTTTGCATTTTGGCAGGGGCCGACCCTGTTATATATAAATGTTATATATATATGTATGCGCATTTTGTAGTTACAAGAAGCTCCTGCACCGGGGCATTTTGTAACAGGACACCTAAAAGGCAAAGTTGCACATTTTGAAGTGTTCATTTTCTAAGAGTTTTGAAGGGCCAACTGATTCTATAAGATCATCGGGTATGGTTTTTTGAGGCATTTTGTAAGCAAGAACATAGGTGCCTCCACCAAATCCAAAAATGATAGCATTCCGGAAGTAGTTTGGGTCACCAGAACCGAAACTTGCTATCATGTGGATAGCGATTGCCAATACTTGCACAAGGGTGGCAAACTTTTAACAGCTTGCGTTCATTGCAAAAAGAACAGGAACCCTTACAAAAAGGATGCGTCAAAATAAACGAGTCCGGGGAGAAAAAAGCAGAGAACCAGAAGTTGTTATATACCTATATATACCTCACAAAATGATGCCCAGAAATGTTATTTGAGATAGCAACTTCTTATAAAAAGGTCATCAGCTGTGGGATTTTAGAGTCGAATCTTGGTGCTAAAACCGGGCCCAGCTTTTTGGTCCCGGGCCCGAAGGGCCCCAAAAACCGATCCCCTTGCGGTTTTCAACGTCCCACCATCTTATGCTTAAGCTGGGTGCGACCCCTTCCCCCTAATTTCATCGGGTATATATAAAGTAATAATAATCATGACATGTTCTTAATACACAATATAGCTGAATGATGCGTTCAATTATTTGGGAATTTCATGTTATTTCGATTTTGCCTAGACGGAGTGCGTGGGCCGATTTGCAACTCTGGAGCGGGCTGGAAATAAATCGTGTTTCTTTGCTTGATGTTACAGATCGGAAGGTACCTAAACGCACTACAATCATCAAGTTGTACTTCAATTGCAGTGAAATAATCTGGCGAGATGCAGCTCCAAATTCCTTACTTGATCCAAAATGATCCAAATCGTGTATCCATTTATCATTATTTATCATTTATCATCACCAGAAACATCACCAGATGAAACATCACCAGATATTATCATTATCATCATTTATCATGTATCATCATTTAACCATTATTGATCGTTTATCATCATGTAGCAATTATTTTTTGTCGGTTATCATCATTTAACCATAATTTATCGTTTATCTCATCATTTATCATTTATCATCATTTACCATCATGTATATCATCATTTATTTGATTTTATATGTATTTCTCCTTCATGAAACATCACCATCCACTGATCCACTCGCAAATCTCCAGTCTCGACTCTGCTAGGCTCGTTGACGGTCACGGGGACACGGCTCTACTTTGCGCCAGAGGTCATCAACGGCGAGCCGCCCTCCGAAGCCAACGATGCCACCTGGCAGGAAAGGTGGAGGCCAACACATGGGGGGTTCAATGGGGATACCACAAATGGATGGTTTATAACGGAAAATAATCCTACTAAAATGGATGATAACTGGGGGTACCCGTATTTTAGGAAACCCCATACATGGGGGGTTGAATCTGGTGAATTTATAGCATCAAGATAGGGATAAAACCAACTGGTTATGGGTACTTCATGGTGCTTAAATATGTAATTACTTTCAGTGGGGGGTATATGAACCTACAACCAGCTCAGAATCTATGTTATCTGTTATCTATTGCAGGGTGCCTAAGCTGGGCCATGTCATACATGGGTGTGTCTGAAAAATATTAGGGCACTCAGGCACTCATCATGAATGGGCGACTTTAATGGAACAGAATGGAACATTTGATGGTCAAGCAGGAAATTTGTGGGTCCCCAATTTTCAGACAAACTCAATATGTGAAATATGTGTAATGACGGGCAGCCAGAAACAGAAAAATGATGGGCTCGCCAAACGAGCATTAGTGATGTAGGGAGCCTTCATGAAACATACTGTACCTACAATGAGGCCATTTTGTATATGATGTTCCCGTTCAACACCCTTTTTCGGGGGTCAATCCTTGTCATTATTTTCCCCAGCAACACAAGTAGATCAGTGTGGAGTTGGGGGTCCAGCTCCCTTAGCGACGGCCTAGGTTTGGGGCTGCGGCATTTGTGTCTTCTACATGTTGCTGCAGATTTGTTTAGTCGGTGGTTTTGCCCATTTTTTTTTGGCTGTGCTGTGCTGTGTAGCTGTAGTATTTTTTCGTGCTTGGAGATGCTCGGGGAGTGTTCCGAACACTGGATGCCGAAAAAATATGGATGCTACAAACCATCCCCCAATTTCACAATAAATATAAAGGTACGGTATATATATATATATACAATTATATATTATATATATATATGATTATATATGCACATACGTATATTTTTATATAGTTGGTTTATGACATGGTTTCCCCCCCATTGAGTCGGTTGGTTTCCCCAGACTCCCAGGCTTGCCGGGCGATTGCCCTGGAAGAATCTGCCTGAAGGGGTCTTCGTGGACCACCCGGAGCTCAAGGTTCAGGGCTCGTGGTGCCACGGTGAGAACTTGGGAAGCCATGTGGAAGTCCCAGGCTGAGGGGAGGGGCTGTTCATGGTAACCATGGTATAGTACAAAGAAAACTAGAGCAGGTTATGTTACTGTTAGATTTATACCCTGTACCACATTGTAGCACTATTTTACCAGACTGGTTGGTGGCTTGGAACATGGTTTTTTTCCCATATATTGGGAATAATCATCTCAACTGACTAAAATTTTGAATGTCCCTTGTCATGTTTTTGTTGGATCTTAATTTCTCGGCGATTTCTAGTGGACACCAGGGTTTTCATCACCAGATTGGTGATCCTCCAAGTAGACCAACAATTTTGCCTCGAAAATCACCGGTAGTAAATGAGTAAATAGTAAATATCTTATATAATTTGGCAATGGTAAATGGTAATGGTAATGGTATACCATATATCAATATGATTACAAAATATTTTATATAATTTGGTAATGCTAATTTATCAATAAATTAAATGCATTGTCACAGTTTTGGTTGGGGGAAGCCTCCCCGAAAAGCCCCTGATTGATAGAGAGAGAGAGAGAGATAGTTTATGAATCTGGGGTTGGCATTGGATGTGTGTTTCCTTAACATCCGGTTGTCCCACTGCCTGGGGGGGGAACATGTCTCCTTGGCTTGGAAACCGGTGGGATTTCCATGGTGCTACCCCAATAGCTGGATGGTACCCCCATGGATTGAACACCTCCATGGACTCCAGGTCTGCTGGGCTGCATCCATTCGGAAACGATCCATGGAAATCCATTGATTGAGACAAAACTCTGCAGAAAACCAGTAACTAACAAACTGATCCAAGAAACTTGATGAAATACTGGTGAAAAAGTGAAACAAAGTCTGTACAACTATGTCACTTTTTGTGCAATTCATAAGTCCCAGAACTGGGGTCCGGTTTGCGCAAATTTGCGCAAAGCACCGAGGTGTCAAGCCTTGTCAGAACCTTGTGACTTGCTTCTGCAAATGTTTCAGCAGGAGATAGCTCTGGAGTTGCACGGTTCTTGCGTCCTTTTTTCGGCAAAGGGATGTGTTTGAACATGGGGGTATACCACTAAATAGCCATTTTAATTGGTAAACATTTGATAAACCATGGATTTTGGGGTACCCTAGGGTACCCTATTTTCAGTCAAACCCAAATGTTTCCACCAAAGCTTCCTTGGTTTTGTTTGTTTATGCTGCGGAGAAAGCATGATGAAACAGCACCCTTGGGATTTGGAAAGCTGGATTGCATACACTCTAAACACCGGAACAGGGGTTCATGGTCCAAATTGAGCAACACCTGATCAACTCTTAACTGCTGAGGCCGGTCTGTCATCAGACAATGCCTAACAGTTGAATCTCACTGGCGCCCACCGGTCAGAACAATCATGCTCCATGACGCTTGGCTTTTTCGTCATCAGGCTTCAGCGTGCTGGTTGAGCGTTTTTGTACACTCCAGCAGCTGTTGAAATGCAGCAACTTACCGGTAACTGTTTATGCATGTTTCCGGTCTATGATGATCAATGATGTTCATTGATGACCCCTTGAGCTTGGAAGAACATTGTGGAGTCATGTGGAGTCTAAGTTGTCAGGGAAGAATCCAGGAATCGCCACACAAATGCCAGTTGATTCATTTTGGGTATTGCTATTTGTTGCAAAGGCTTCGATTTTGGATATCCCAGGGTGAACTGTCACGTTGCCACGTGGCGTGTTCCGCCGCTCAGGAATGGTTTTGGACCGACGGATGCGAATCTTGGTCTGAGACCAGCGATTTTTTTCGTGGAACAAGAGAAAAAGAACATCCCGTCCCTTTGCAAAAAAAATGGCATAGATCATAGATCATCATAGATCATCATAGATCATCATAGATCATCATAGATCAACATAACCTTTGGTTGTACTGCGTTGAAACGCACACATACCCAATCAGATATCGCAGTGGCGGAGGGCACAAGCTCCAGTTTGCTTCGAGATAGCCCGATCCCCTGATCGCAGTTTTCACCTCGAAAAGGCAAAGTATCCATGTTGTACCCTCTGGTAATTTAACATAGCTATTGAAAATCACCATTTTTAATGGGAAAATTCACTATAAATGGTGATTTTCCATAGTTATGTTAAATTACCAGAGGGTATCCGTCAAAGTAATATTGGACCAGTATTATCATAGGCAGACTTTATATCTGTCCCCCTTGACATTGGCGGAACTCTTGATTGTTTTGGCGCCTCAACTGGAGAAAAAAGGGACATGTTCATAGAATTTCATAGATATGTGCCCCTAGATTTTCTTTTTGACAGGTCCTGCATTGCTTCTCTAAAGGAATGGGGTCGGATGCAGCCAGTTGGCTTCCAACTCCCATGGCCAACACTCCAAGGATCCCTGTTCAGATGCAGATGTGAACACAGAAGTTTCGCTCTCCCGGAGCTCCAGAAAAGCGATGCGGAGAACGACACTCTGATCTCAGGCCACTGTGTGAATTGCCGAAAATATGGACATGGAACCGCCAAAAGGTGTACCCTCCGGCAATTCTGGCAATCAAACATAGCGAAATGGAGTTTGGCACATCTTTTGGCGGTAAAGCATGGGAACTGTTTTTTCCCCACCTGCCAGGTGAGGGTTGTTGGATTTTATCAGAGCTGTTGTCCTCCTCCTCCTCCTTCTCCGCCTCCTCCTCCAGTTTCTCCTCGACCATGTCTGCATCAACTTCCACCTCCACTTCCGCCTTGCCAACTCTTCGCCAAGCTCTTCGCCAACTTCCGAGCTCAGTGCGCACTGCTGGACC
>Ga0126342_10005407_pt1 | contig 22256 bp, 14 predicted proteins | sample Cyp1metagenome_FD_92528 | JGI IMG/M metagenome (GOLD analysis project Ga0126342, IMG submission 92528) | Coral microbial communities from Lord Howe Island, Old Settlement Bay, Australia - Cyphastrea 1 metagenome | ecosystem: Host-associated > Invertebrates > Cnidaria > Coral ...
ACATATACATACATATACATACATATACATACATATACATACATATACATACATATACATATACATATACATATACATACATACATACATACATACACATACATACACATACATATACATACATATACATATACATACATATGCATACATATGCATACATATACATACATATACATACATATACATACATATACATACATATACAATACATACATTACATTACATTACATTACATTACATTACATTACATTAATACATACATACATACATGCATGCATGCATACATAGACACATACATAGACACATACATAGCCACATACATAGACACATACAGACATACCCAACCTGTCCCTTCTGGGTGTCTGAAACTGTTCTGAAACCCATTGGAGGCCCCATTTGAGCCTTCAACTGTGACCAGGGACGGAGGGCATAGGAGATTTTCCCACAAAAACATCCGTTTACAAGGGATTTTCCCACTTACAAGTGCTTCTCTTATTAAATTGATGCTTTTAGTTGGACAATTTCTTGTAAATGGAGGTTTTAGTGGGAAAATTCCTTGTAAAGTGCCTTGTAAATTGAAGCTTCTGGTGGGAGAAGGAAATGCCAGATACTAAAAGTAAAGGGCGCAATTGAAAACCAATACCAAAAAATTGGTTGGCCCGAAAAAAAAAATAATTATACTATTGTGGGGCGGTTTTCATGGCCAACAACATGACCGAATACTAAAAGTAAAGGGGTGCAATTGAAAACGAATACAACAAAAAAATACAAAAAATGGATCAGCCGATTTTTTTAAATTATATTATTGAGGGTGTTTTATTGATCGGAAGCTAAGATTAGGGGGTGTTACATCAGACTGCCTGTTTCAATTGGAGGCTTCATTCCCTTCAAGTAGAAATAGTTCAACCAAAACTGCACAAGAGGTTCACTCATAAATGGTTCAACCTGATGCTGGATCTCATCTGCGCCATGGGGGTCACAAGATGGATTTTGTATAACAACCATATATAGCCATACAATACATACTTAATACTTGTGGTTGGCCATACCACCAGTAACTGGGAACTACAACACTCACAAAGATTCAGAAGAATAGTGGGATGACCACGCTCCACCTACCATTTTTTGACCAGGCAAAGACAGAAGAGGAAGCAATGAGACTTGTTTGCAGCGGACACCCGCTCAACCACCATGTTGGAAAGAAGCAGTTGTTGCTATCCTCAGTTATCCTCAGTCGCTCCTGAAACCGCTACACCAAGGAAACTCTTCTCCGACGAGCGCCTCGACACAACAAACGGAGCTCAAACTGTACAGAAATAGGAAATAGGTGCATATAATATGGTTGGTGGTATCCTTGTTTCTTTGATAGTTCAAACATACATATTAGGGGTGATGATTTGGACAAGTATTTTTTTCAGACGGTAAAAACATGTTAAAACCACAAAAAGACCAAGGAACTAGATGTTCACCACGCGAGCAGTTCATTGTTGGATTTGTTTGAATGATGTCCGTGGTATCCGATATCATCCGATATCCCTGCTCTTTCTTTTCATTGCCTTCATGCCTCTGTACTGTATCCGTTTAAGCTTGGTGGTAAAAGACTGGGGTGTCCAATCGTCCAATCGGCCTCGCGTGTCCCAGGTGCTACGCAGCGGCTGCACAGTCCAAACGAGGCATTAGCTGCGTCATCAGCGCGTCAGCGGCACAGGCACTGCAGCCATGTTACCATTCTATGGGGCAGTTTGGTTATTGTGGTTAGATGTGGTTGCTTAAATTGGCTGGTGATTAATTAATCAATTACTCTTTGATGACCCATAATCAGTAATCAATATGGCTACCAATCATATCAGCCGGGGTATTCCATGACTCTATGGAGAGATAGAGAGAGAGTACGTATAGAAATCCAGATGTAGAGGAAAATTTTGGAAACATGGAAATGTACATATCATTTACATAGTCCTGGAAATGAAAAACTTTTATGCCGTTTTGGTGATTGCTATCGTTCCTATTACATACAGTACAGAAAAACCGTTTTGTCCCCACCTGCCAGGTGAGGGTCTCTAGATGTTTATATGATTGTATCAGATCCTCCTCCTTCTTCGCCTCCGGCAGCCTCGGATCTCAATGGCACTGCCGGACGTCAACTGCGAGCTCCGGATTTTAGTGGGCACTGACGGACTTCAACCGCGAGCTTCACATGTCAGCGCGCACTGCTGGACCCCAACCACTGCGGCTGGACCTCAACCGCAAGGGCCAGATCTCAGTGGGCACTGCCGGATAGAATGGCTGATAGACCGCCGGACAGAATGCCAGAATAGATGTCAGGTAGAATGCCAGATAGAATGTCAGCATATATGTGAGATAGAATGTCATGGTGGGGGCAACTCGAAGAAAGCAACTTTACGATCAAATACTGAATGTAGGCTTCATTTGCGAATTATTCCTTCAACCAAGCCTGGAATTCCAAGACGGTTTACATGCACCTCAACATGTGATGGTATATAAACATCATGGTCTTTTGCAGATTTTTTCCTGAAGTGAACCCATGGATAAATCCATAGTTCTGGGGTGATGTCCAAGTGACTAATTAATGTCAGTTAACTATAGGACGTTTTACCCTCCAGTAAATTACCAAACCATGCAGTAGATGTGGAGATCCACTGTTTGTAGACTTAGGGAAACCCGCGGCTTTTTATATCTATATGTCTATATACCGTCAGTCAAGGGCTTTTATTTTTCCCTTTTCAGGGTTCCTGAAACAATTCACATCAAGTACTTCTATCAGATTTTCAACCTCCCTAATTTTGGTATGGGTGTAAATATGGTACCCCAAACAGGAATGTTTTATTGCGTCCCAAAATGCACCAATACATCTAGACTCTAGACCCCAAGGTCTCAGATGTTGACCCATCTCAAACAAATCATTCCTGCAATTTCCTACGGCATTTTCCCCAGATAGCATCAGCTATAGGGGGTCTTACTTCTCAATGAATGGGATCCTGATTTTCAAAAAGTGGATTCTTTCAAATTTGTCGTTGCCGCCTTGTCTCCCAGTCGGTGATCCTCTCTGTGCCGCCTTGTCTCCCACTCTTGTCTCAAATCCCTAAAATCCTTTAAATCATTAACTTCTAGCAAACTAAAATGATAATGGAACATGTTCATTTAGTTCGATTATATTTCCATCGATGCCCCTAATTATTTAGTTCGAGAATTTCCCAGCTAGACTTTTTTGATGACTCGCAGGATAACATCATATTATATCCAAATTTTCCCAGTTTCCCATGGTTAAATCCCATGCAATGAAACGCCATACGGCTTGTTTCTTCTGCCGTTGTTGCTTTAAAAGTCCAGGCCAAAAGTGTTGCGCCGCCGGTGGCCACACCAGTGCCGCGGCCGCCGGTGAGCGCCAGCGGCCGCGCGCGGCTGTACAAGGCTGGATTTGCTGGGGAAGTTTACGAGAAGAACATCGCAAAATCATGGAAACAATTTGTTTAACATATTTTCCTGCGATATGTAAAAGACACATCATGGAAACACATGGGTTTGTGTATAACACTGTTTCCCTTACATACCGCAAATTAATGATGCAGTTCATGAACCCGCAAAATCGAGAAGTTATGGTCGGGTGCCGAATGATCCTTGAAATTATGACGAGTGTCGTTGGTCAATATCTCCAACTTGGTTTTGTGTGCCGTGTTTTTTTTTTTCTCCGATGCTAGACTAGTGCAACAGGGTGGCGGACAACCAAGGGCCCATCATGGTCCTCATTTCAGGTACCATTCTAGAACCCATAGGAAGGGAACCATGACCGGCAACTGACAACTAGTCAGCCCAACTCAACATCTAGTGAACATATGGCTGACTTGTAGATGCTTCACATTGCCAACGGATGTGTGGAATCCCATTCATAGTCATATTCCAGAATCCTGTGCGCAGAAGCCAGCTGTCGTCAGTTTTTCAGCGAGAAGTCCATGTGCTGTTGATCCGAAAATGCTGTTCAGGCTGTCCAGTGATGTCCAGTGTATAACTATAACATATTTCTCTTCTGGCTTTGAGGTGGCTTGTGGCTGAGGTTTTCCTTTTGTTTCCTGATATGTTTGAGTTTGAGAGGTGTTTTGGCCACTTTTGAACCATGTCTCCTGGAACTGCAGGAAAGCCCCATTGTTGAGTATGCCCTAGTATATGATGGATGCTGATGGGCTCATGTACATAGTAATCACATGTAATCACATGTAATCACTTAGTACATATCCCCAACGAATGTTGCAGAATCAAACGGCCATCTCCTCAGCTGTTTCAGCCAAGCTGTTTCAGCGAAGCGGCGGCGGTTTCTTGGGATGGACTCTTGGAACCGAGCCCATCGGGGATGGTTTCATGTTTATGGCACTAAAACTGGTTGTGACTTGGGAATGGTTTATGCATTTACCATGGTTTACCACACGACACTACACATACAATGGTAATATATAATCCATATGGAACCGGAATTTGGTTTTAGTGTGATTACCAATTTCATATTAACCGGGGTCATCAAAAGTATAAAATATTAAAATGTATATATGATGGTACCGGTCGGCGGCCGGCTACCCCCCCAATGGTATGGTCCCCCAGGCCGAGCACAGCACGCAGCATCCTGTAAAGTAGCATCAAGTGTTTGTGCAGGTACGAGGGAAGATCTTTTACTGTAGCACCAAGCGTCTGTGCAGGTGTGCAAGTACAAGAGAAGATCCTTTCAGAGACCACCAAGTGTTTGCGCATGTACAATGGAAGGCCTTGTAACGTAACATCAAGTATCTGTGCAAGTGCAAGAGAAGATCTTGTAACGCAACATCAAGTGTCTATGGAAGTAGGAGAGAAGATCTTATAACTTTTTTAACGTTGCATCAACTGTTTGCGCGTGTACAATAGAATAGAAGGTCTTGTAACGTAACATCAACTGTTTGTGCAAGTACCAGAGAAGATCCTATAACGTAGCAGCAAGGGTCTGTGCAAGTACGAGAGATATTCTGCAACGTAGCATCCAACATCTGTGCAAGCACGGGAGAGGATCTCACAATGTAACATACATACATACATACATGCATGCATACATACATGCATGCATGCATGCATACAGACATACATAGATAATCACAGATACAAAGATAGATGATGACCAAGAGACCCGCCCCATTTCCACGGGGGGGGGGAGCGGGGGGCGGGGAGAACATACATACTAACGTACTAAGTAACTAAGCAACTAACTAACTGTAACTAACTAACTGACTAACTGACTGCCTGACTGACTGACTGACGTGCACTACATTCACGTTCACGTTGACATTCACATTTAATTACATCCACATCCACATTCATGTCATCCACATTCACATTCACATTTACATTCACGTTGCATTACAATAGATTACGCTATATTTCATTACATTACATACATTACATTGCATACATTACATTATATACATTACATTATATACATTACATTACATACATTGCATTACATAGATTGCATTACATACATTGCATTACATACATTACATTACATACATCGCAATAATTTGCAGTACATACATTACATACGTTACATACATTACACACATTACATACACTACATACATTACATACACTACATTCCATGCATTACATACATTACATACGTTACATACATTACCCACATTACATACACTACAAGCATTACATACAATACATACGTTACATACGTTACATACATTACATGCATACCATACATGCCATGAATACCATACATACCTTACATACCTTACATGCCTTACATACCACACATACCATACATACCTTACATACATGCAAACAGACATGCATACATACATGCATACATGCATACAGGTTACATGCTGACATGCTTACATGCTTACATGCTTACATACATACATACATACATAGATAGATACAAATATAGATGATGACCAAGAGACCCGCCCCATTTCCACAGGGGGAGCGGGGTGAACACACATACTAACGTACTAAGCAACTAAGTACCTAACTAACAAACAAACTGACTGATTGACAGACATACATACATTACATTACATTCACATTCGCATTCACATGCACATGCACATTCACATCCACATCCACATGCACATCCACATTCACATTCACATCACACTACATCACTGTACATTAAATTACATTACATTACATACATTGCGTTACAGTACATTACATTACGCTACACTACATTAGATTACATTACATGCATTACATTACAACACATAATTACATCACATACATTACATTACATACATTACATTCATTACATATATTACATACATTACATTACAATACATTACATTACATTACAATACATTACACTACAATACAATACATTACATTACACTACATTACAATACATTACATACATTACATACATTACATACATTACGTATATACCTTACATACCATACATACCATACCATACATACCATACATACCATACCATACATACCACACATACCTTCCATACATACATACATACATACATACGTAATACATACATACATACAGACACACACACACATACATACATTCATACATACATACATACATACACACACACATACATACACACATACATACACATACACATACACATACACATACACATACATATACACATACTCATACACATACACATACATACACATACACATACGTACACATACATACACATACATACACATACATGCGCATACATGCAAATACATACACATACATACACATACATACACATACGTACACATACATACACATACATACACATACATACACATACATACACATACATACACGTACATACACATACATACACATACATACATACATACACACACATACATACATACATACATACATACATATATACATACATACATACACACACATACATACATACATACGTACATACATACATACATACATACACATACATACACATACATACACATACATACACATACATACACATACATACACATACATACACATACATATACATACATACACATACATACACATACATACACATACATACATACACATACACACATACATACGTACATACATACATACATACATACATACATACAAGACCCTCCCCATTTCCACAGGGGTGGCAGGGAGAACATATGTATCGACGTACTAACATACATACATACATACATACCTACCTACCTACCTACCTACGTACGTACGTACTAACGTACTAACGTACTAAAGTACTAACGTACTAACGTACTAAAGTACTAACGTACATTTTGCAACATGTTTTGCCCATCGAAGGGCCTTCATACTAAGTAGCCATGAGTGGTTTAGCCATATATAATATAAGTGGAAGTTTGCATTTGTGAGTCGTGAATGTTTGGTGAGAAAACAAAACATAAGTTCCCTTTCCCGAAAACTTTGGGTGCGGGCCGGTGCGGATTTTTGCGCCCAATCCTGAGAAACCGTTTTGCGCCTCTTGTTTCGCAAATTGCTGCCATGAGTTGCGAAGCTGCTAGGATGGGGAATGTTTCCCTTGAACGCCTGGGTGCTCACATTCTGGTAAAAGTGCCACAATTTGTAGGACACCAAGGGTTTGGGTACGAAAACCAGGGTTTTCTGTGGATATGTGTGGGTTGTTAGGTTGTTGTTACCTTTGAACCAAACCGGAAAAAAACATCGTTTCGCAGAGTTCTAGTTGGGCACCAGGTGGCAACTCGGAGGTGTGCCCTGGCACCTTCAGCTGGTACCGTAGTTAGGGATGTTCATCACCGCATCACCCCAAAATACCCCAAATATCTCCAAAGGTTGGAGGTTTGGACCCTCCAAATGTAAATCCCTCCTCCGGAAAGTTCCGGAAATCAGGAAGACTCTGTCAAGCTTCAGCTGCCGCCAGAGGATGATGAGATTTTGGCAACTGAAAAGCGAAGGGGTGGTGGTTTTTACCTTCCAGTAAACCAACATAGCCAAGGAAAAAACGGGTAATTTTCTATAGCTGTGTTACGTTAGTTTATCAAAGGGTAGATTCAGTGGGCCATGATTTGAACGTCAGAGTTCGCCTGTTTGCTTCACAGCCATCTGTGGAGGAATATTTGATGAAGACAGCATTGTTTTCACATGATGAACACGAGAGTTTTCTCTGCGTCTTGTTTCTCCCAGCATCTCCTAAGATCCAACTCCTTGCTTGGCCAGGTGCTGTCCTATTTCAAAATACCTCAGATGTTTACATAACAGAACAGAAATGAACAAAAGAACATTCACTGGAAATAATAGGTTTCACTGGGAATGGACGACAGCATGGCCAGCATGGCATGGTAGCAACCCTCAGGGGAGCACCTGTGACTTGCTGATCATGAGGTGTAAAGAGAACTGGTTGGATTTTTTGTTTGGAATGTGTGCATGTATCATCATGTATGATATGCATATATCATATATATAATATATAATATATATACATATTTATTTTTTGTTTATACATATATATATAGATAGATATATTTGTACTTTGTGGTATATGTATGTGACGTGTTTCCCCCCCACTTTTTCCAGGGACGATAACATCGATATTTCCGCATGCGTTTTTGTTTTTTTTTCGGAGCAGGGTCCCTCACCACAGATCCATTTGGATATCGTTGAGTTTGATGTAAGTGGTATCCAGCTACCCAGCTTGACCCATATCATGTTAGCATATTTTTGTAGATTGTCAGGCTGATGGAAACACTGTGAAAGGCTGATGCCTAGCTCGACTAGTTATATTTATATCTTTATGGATCTTGTTGAAAGGGCGAAGAGCGAGTAAGATCGAGCCGGAATAGATGGATCATTACTTAGTGTAGCAGTGTAGCACAGCTTCTTGAAGCAATACCATTCTTCCCGTGGTGAATATCCAAATGTGGCCGGGTCACTCTCTGAGAAAAGTGGAATTGGATATCCAAATCGGTCAATGAATCTTGTTGGGAGACATATTTTCGGCTGTAGATGGGATGGTTATGAATAATTGAATACAGAGCTACTCTCCTTGCGTATCTGAGATTGGCTTAAACATGTTTTTAATTGTTTTTAACATGTTTCAGGATGTTGCTGCTTAAAGATCTTAAAGCTTGGTTCCTGGTTCGGTAGAGTAATTGAAAGATAGTCTTCTACTTTAAGTAATTTTCATATGTTGCCATAGACGTTTTTTTTCCTCCAGCGTCTACCTGTGCTGAGGCATTGCCTCCAAGTCAAGTGGTCCATCCTGGACACCTTTGGGAGCACCCCATGGGCTCACAAAACTCAGACGGGGAGAACCCCCCCCCTGAGCTCTCCCCCCTTGAGGAGGAGGCCTTCCCCGCTCTGGACCTGGCGCGTTTTCGATCGGGATCTAACTGCTGCTAAACCTGTGTTGGTTAGCGGAATTTATATATATATATAAAATAACCATAATCTATTTGGATTTTGACAACAGAATTTCACCACGGCAACTATGAGCCACCGCAAAAATTCCGGCAATACTAAATATATAAGGATTATAAGGGACGGACATGTGGTTTCTGGAAACTGATGGAAATTGTGAAACACTAGGTAGGCGATGGGACCTTTCCAAATTAGCGATACCCCCTTTCAAGATAATGTCATTTTGGACATTGATTTCTGATGTCGTTTGTGAACCAGATTTGGGCTCACAAGGGTACGTGCTCCGCAGAAAGTGTTCTTCTTGATATCCATGGAGTGGTCCGCAGAGAAGGGAATCCGCAGAAGCGGAAGCCAAGTCCCTGTAAACATGTTTGTTTGTTTGTTTGGTTGGTTGGTTGATTGATTGTGTGTTTGTTTGTTTCACTGGCTGCCTGCACATCCTCCCTTGCATGTTTTCATTGACTTTCCACTTGAACTTGCACCATTTCGATTGCCTCTCCGCTGACGTTATCTCCCCACTGCTGTTGTTTAGTAAATCTGCTGACTCTAGCTTCGTACTGCCGTTGTTTCATGCAGCTGCTTTGTGACAGAAGTACCACAGCATCAACAGATATCAAACTTGGAAAATCATGAGGTGAATTTTAGCGATGCCCTAGTGATGCCTAAGCGATACCCACGCGATACCCTTTTTCTGTCCCAGACACCCAGGTGCACATCAGCCTGTGACACATTCATATTTTCTGGTGGCATGCTAGATAGAGATAGCTAATTGATAGGTAGCAGGCTAGCTAGATAGACTGATTGATTGGATGATAGATAGATAGATAGATAGATAGATAGATAGATATATAGATAAATAGATAGATAAAAAGATATATAGATAAATAGATAGATAGATAGATCTATAGATAGTTTTAGATATATAGATAGTTTTAGATACATAGATAGTTTTAGATAGATAGATAGATACGTAGATAGATAGATAGATAGATAGATAGATAATGATAGATATATAGATAGATAGATATATAGATAGATAGATAGATAGATAGATCGATAGATAGATAGATAGCTAGGTAGATAGATAGATAGTTAGGTAGACAGATAGATAGCTAAATAGATAGATAGATATATTAGATAGATGAGATCAAATAGATAGAACAGATAGCTAAGATAGATAAGAACAATAAGATAGATAAGATATATAAGATAGATACGACAGATAAGATAGATACGACAGGTAAGATAGATACGACAGATAGAAAGATAGATAGATAGATAGATATATAGATAAATAGATAGATAAAAAGATATATAGATAAATAGATAGATAGATAGATATATAGATAGTTTTAGATATATAGATAGTTTTAGATATATAGATAGTTTTAGATAGATAGATAGATAGATACGTAGATAGATAGATAGATAGATAATGATAGATATATAGATAGATAGATAGATAGATAAGATAGATAGATATATAGATAAATAGATAGATAAAACGATATATAGATAAATAGATAGATGGACAGATTGATAGATAGATAGAAATATATATATATATGTAGACAGATAGTTAGATAGATAGATAGATAGCTAGGTAGATAGACAGATAGATAGATAGATAGATATATTAGATAGAAAAGATAGATAAGATATTAAGATAGATAAGATAGATAAGATAGATACGACAGATAAGATAGATACGACAGATAAGATAGATACGATAGGTAAGATAGATACGACAGATAGAAAGATAGATAGCTAGATAGATAGATAGATTAGATTAGATTAGATTAGATAGATAGATAGATAGATAGATAGATAAGAAAGATAGATAAGATAGATAGATATATAGATAAATAGATAGATAGATAGAAACATGTATATATATATATATAGATAGATAGATAGATAGATAAATAGATAGATAGATAGATAGATTGATAGATATATAGATAGATAGGTAGACAGATAGATATATAGATAGATAAATAGATAGATAGATAGATAGATTGATAGATAGATAGATAGATAGGTAGATAGATAGATAGATATATAGATAGATAGAAAAAATAGAATATATATATATATAAGATAGATAAGATAGATAAGATAGATAAGATAGATAAGATAGATAAGATAGATAAGATATATATATAGATAGATAGGTAGATAGATAGATAGCTAGGCAGATAGATAGATAGATAGATAGTTAGGTAGATATACAGATAGATAGATTGATAGCTAGATGAAATAGATCAGATAGATTAGATAGATTCGATAAATTAGATAGATTAGATAGCTTAGATAGATTAGATCAATAATATAGATAAGATAGATAAGATATATAAGATCGATAAGATAGATAAGATAGATAAGATAGATAAGAAAGATAATATAGATAAGATAGATAATATAATATATAAGATATATAAGATATATAATATAGATACGACAGATAAGATAGATACGACAGATAAGATAGATACGACAGATAAGATAGATACGACAGATAAGTTAGATAGATAGATAGATAGACAGACTGGCATTCTATCTGACATTCTTTCTGGCAAAGGTATGGGTGTGTAGGGGCCAGAGAGCTGGCAAGCTCGCCCGCCATAGTGTTCGGGCCTAAAGGGGCTGCCAAATGCCATAGCATTCGGGCTTGTAGGCCCGGAGGACTGGAGAGCTCGCTATAGAGTCACAGAGTGGCTGTGTAGAGGTGACTGGCCAACAAGCTGGCTGTCCATGCCGAGGAAGCTGGCAACTCAGTGTGGTGTGGTGTGGTACAGGGTTAAAATCCAGAGACCCTCACTAACATCTCCTCAGATAGCTCAGAGTCCTGCGGCCAAGATGTTTGATCAGAAAGGAAGCACAGCCCCCGCTCTGGAGTCAAGAAGATCAGTAAAATTTCCTGCAAGCGACGCCCCCCAAGTTTGCCATACATCATTTTTGTGCAAATGTGTGGTAAGCGATGGGACCTCTCCAATTTTTTTGGATGTCCTCTAAGTGAACCCACATGGAGTTCTGGGGATTGCTCATATGGGGATCATGGGCACTTGATAAATGATGATTGGTTGATGATTTTAAGAGGCGAACGTGCTATCCAATCAATATATTGGACATTGTTACCACCCATTATCCATCATGGGAAATTTGGTTTAGTAAACCAACAAGCGAAAAAGGGACAACAGAGGGTTTTGAACACTGCTCTACTGAAGTTGGGAATGGCAATAGGATGGCTTAGACTGGTGATTTTTTGGCTGGGTCTCAATGGGATAGAATTGGGATACAAAAGCAACACCAACCAACAAAAACATACAAAAATCAACAATATTGTGTTAGGCCGTGTCTGAAAATGGAGTACACCCCCCACCAGCTATGGCCAAAGAGAATAGTGATGTTAACGATGATCAACCACCGGATTTTGGGCTACTATAAATATAATATATATGTATATACACTTATAATTTTAGACAACCAATGAGTCACAAAATCCAACCAAGAAAACATGGGATTCAACCGTCACATAGTGGGATTAAGTGAACAAACAGTGGAGCATCAATCAATAATTCCAGTGGGAAATGTTGCGTGGTTTAACCTGGATTACAATAACTCATCTCTGCGATGGGCTGGGGTCATCCGAACAGACCTATCGAAACATTCGCATATGTATATATATATATATACGGCCCAGCGTTTGGTGGTCCCCCCCTCCCCCCCGAGATGGTGATGGTCCCTATATGTTTACATACATACATACATACATACATACATACATATGTATATATATATATATTTATTGACAGTGTATATATACATACGTGCGTATTGTATGCAATGTAGTATGTGTATGTGCAAATGTATGCAGTATGTATATGTATGTTTATACGCATATGTCTATGTATCCTTCCCCCCTCTGAATGTGATGGGAAGGGTGGGACCATATATATATATATATTTATTTATATATATAATATACATACATATACATACATATACATACATATACATACATATACATACATATGGATACATATACATACATATACATACATATACATACATATACATACATACGTGTGTGTGGATTGCGTAAGTTTAGGGGAAACTCTTTTGATTCAGGGATCCCTTTTGCAAACCCGCCCCGCACATGTCATGGATGGATGGTAGTTCCTTCCCCCAGTGATAAACACCCTCCCGGAAACTTGGGTTTAGTCCGACTTGTTCAAGCTGGCGTTCCGTCCAGGGGTCGTTTCATGAGTAATTATTGATGCTGCAATCGGCAATTATGCAAATTCCATTGGCCTACTCTATTCATATGCCATCGAAGGGATATGCAAAACATATACTGTCACTGAATACCGTAATGTTTGTACGGCATTTGGTTTCACACATTTTGAGGGATGATGGAGGACGGCTCGAACTTGTTTGCCACCAAAATAAAATAAACCATCTCCGATCATTTGGACAAATAGTAGTTACATGTAGTTACTAAATGAATTAACATTAATGTCCACCACAAAGACCTAAAAAACAATTACCACCGTTGATTCACCACTAGTAAGTGGGTCCACTGAGTTGTTAGCCCCAACCGGTTCGGGCACTCCCTGCGCTGAATTGGCTGGACAAACATAATAACTGACCTATGATTCCTGGGGTGAACTAATTTCATTTACAACGACCAGAAAAATATAAGAACCACCAAAAATAATTAGAATATTAGAAATGTATTTCAGACTGTTTATGGATTATGTTGTCCCAGATTGTAGCAGCCCCCAAAGAGATAGAACAGTAAAATCATGTAAAATCCTACTGATATACTGAGAATTCAGGACCAATGTTCTGAATCCTAACGGCAGGCCACTACCTTGAAAGACGTCATCTCTCGGACTGATTTGCAGCACGAGAAGGCTTTTTTGGGGGGTCGACCCCAGGCGTTCTTATAGATGTTTGCTTAAAGCAATCCATGGATTCACGTGGGGTTTTGAGTTGAGCAAAAGTGACGTTTTATGAGCTATGGTTTTTGTTGAGTCACTGTTTTTTTTGGAGTTGGCAAAATTTGGCAAGCGGGCCAGCCTATATTATTTCTATAGTTGTTATATTATGTATTAATATGTAATTACACATTGTTTTTTGTTAGTTATATGTTATATTGTGTAACAAGAATTTATCGCAAAATAACATATAATTGAGTTCGTGGGACGAAACCATCGACAGGGCACCTTTGGAGCTGTTGAAATTGCCATTTTTTTCAGCACCCATTCACCAGGTGATGAAGATGCTTCGAGCCAACGAGAAGATGCTAAGGAGAGTCCTCAACGGGATGCAAAACCTGCATGTGTCGACACCGTCGCCAAATGCCTTGTCCATGCTCGGCCGCTCCAAGTCAGTGCCTCGTTGTCGCAAGCGGCAAATTTCACATGTTCAGTCCAGTTCTCAAGTGGCAACATCATAACATCTCAATGTTTGAAGCAAATTCGAGTGTAGTGAATCAAGAAGGTCATTTTTTCATTTTTCTTTCATTGAGTGACCTCTCTAGACATTCAGACATATTCAGACAGCATTTGTGAGGACAGGATCGGGAGGTTTCCATCCCTCTCCCTGGTGCCTACGCGGCTGCCAAGGTTCTGAGCAGTCGAAGCTCTTCGGTGGGCAAGATGGACAGTTTGAGAATCTTGCCAGATCTTGCCATGTCTTGCCGAAATTAACGCGTGCCGCATATTGCCGCATACTAATACTGGTAGCACAACGACTGTACAAGGTAAACAATGTAAACGGCCCCCGAAAGAACGATAGCCAAGTATAGCTAGCTTAGTTTAGTTCATTTTGGTTCACTAGGCGAATTCTATTCTGGATGTTTGTGGTAGATGTGACTTTTGCTGATGGAACTTATTGTAACTGGACCCATATGAATCAATGGGTTCAATAAGCCGATGAATCAATGAATCGATTATTTAATGAATCAAAATTCAGTGACTCAATGAACCGATGAATCGATGATTCAATGAACCAATTTGACCTGCCGTCCTACATGCTGAACAACCAGAGTGGATACAGGGTCCCATTCACTTTTCCCCAATTTATGGTCAAGGATTTGTGGCTGAAGCTATAGGCTATATCTCACTAAATTCGCAAGTTATTGGCTCTTAGCGTTCTATGCAATCTCAACTGTCCAAGTCACGCGGTGGACACACAGCCGTGCCCCCCACGTTTTGTCAAATGATCTTGGGGGGGGAACACAGCCGTTTCACACCAAGACGCTTCACCCTTCAATTTGTCTTGCAATATTGCAGTGTCGCAGGAACACGGATGCTCTACACATCTCCAACTGTGTGTTAATTGACCAGGGGTGCATTCGCAACAGCACTGCAGTGACCCGTGCCTCTATGTATCTCCGATTCATTCAAAGGGTCATTCTATTATATTTTGAATCCCTCTATATCCCTCTACTGTAATCTACAATGCAATATCATATAATAAGATGAGCGAACATGAATAAATAAAATAGTTTATTTGATTTTAGTGTGATTATGTTTTTGCGTTTTCATTTGCAGCACTTAAATGCAGAGTTCAGAAGAAGACAACATATATACCAACAACTCATAGTGTTAGTATGCATTAATGTATGTTGTGTAGCTACGTTATTATATAGATTCTCATTTATTTCATGATTATATTTTACATATAATTATAGTATATAATATATATATATATAAATACTTGCATATAAGTAATCTTTGATTTTTTGACGGACACGGTAAGGTCAATCCTTGCTGCCCAGTTTCATAACACAGTTACAATCATCTTGGACCGTCCCAGGATGATCCCCAAAAAACGGGCGTCCACCCAAGGAAGTCAAGGCGGTATGCGCAACCCACGAAGTTTGGCGCCTTGATGCCGGAGGGTGCACGTCTAGATCTACCATGAGATGATTTCGAAGTTGTTGGGTCAAAGGTATGTACTTATATAATAAATCGATTTTTATGGATTAATGAGTCGATTATACTTGATTGACATTAGTTTCATGTGGACATCAAGTGTTTAATTGAAAGCTGGTCGAGCTTTTAACATATTAGACATTCCATTTGAAAAAATGGTAAGCGACCTCAAGTGCCGACATCAGGTGGCTTAGGTATGTTCATCCAGATGTCCTTTCCAATTGAATAATGATTGGTTTCATTACAACCACCAACCAATGCCGTCCAATAATCAAACATGGCAATGGGAAATGCCTATTATAAATGGAAGGTGTCAATGCGTTTTCATTGCAACACCATCCAAATGAGGGATTTCCATTGCCACTTGTAATTGCGGGAAGGGAACCTATGCGCAAATGATTTTGAATTGCAAGATTTGTTGAGGGGCCGATTGGAAATAGTAACACCCAAAAGGTCATCAGGCTGCCAACCCTTTTGCTTTTGGAATGTGGCACTTTTGGAATCCTTTGGATCTATATACCGTATACTGTTATACCTCCACCGTGGTCTTACATGATTTTCATGGGCCGTGTTGGTTTATCAATGTTACGAAACCCCAAGGCTAGGGATAGGTGGTGGGTCACCATTTTCGTGGCGTGAACCCAAAAGACACGTTTTATTCGTCACTCTTCACTGGCAAATGGTGATGATTAAACATGTCCAGGGGAATTTGGACATATTTGGACTCACCAGTTTGAGGTTCAGCCGGTTTTAAAGCAACATCTCTTTATGATTTTCGCCTCATGCTCCGAACCAGCCGGTGTTTTCTTTCAGGATGCTGATATCAAGGCAGCTTGGTTCAGCGTTTGTTCCAGGTGTGTGTCCTGGGTAAGGTTTGAGCACCGTGTTTGGCCTGTACATGTAATTACAAGACAAATTACAATCAATGTGGTTAAAACAATCATAAACCACCCATTTGGGAATTGTTTATACCACCCATTTATGGTGATTTGGGGGATGGTTTATTATTGTTTTAACCACATTTATTATTTTCCATGACAAGATGCACTAGAAAGACTGTATAATCCTCCTTGTGCACATGATGTGTTTTTTCATTGTTGTGTATGTCCAACCAAACTCTTTATTTGCATAAGTCGCAATTCCATACAGGTCTGCCCTAGAACGAATAGAAAATGCAAACATGTTCTTTTTTTCATGCTGTAGTTCCATGTTCATTTCGCCAGGTTGCTGAAACAATGGTAGAATCATCATGAAAGATCGATCCCATCAACCCCGAGAAACTATGGTGTTTAATTGGGGGATTTACACATTGAAACCATCGGGGTGTTTAATATTAGTGGGATGGATTATGTTCGTACTTGCCGCGGCTATGCTGATACGATGCTTTATGCCCCTGGCATTTCTACTCCAAATTCCTGTGTATTCCACTGTTCTTGTATGCGTAGGTTGCTGAAGTTGCTTCCTATCGTTGGATCGTACATGTGTGATAAAGGGGTGTGTTTTTTGGCCTGTGGCTTGTGGTGCAATTGCCTGTTAGTGTCTTTCGGAAAGAGCAGTTGTTTCCTATACCCGGAAAGGCTCTCCTTTTCCACCTTGGAACTCTGGTGGGATATGATGGGTCAACACTGCATAAGCCCAAACTTAAATTATTCAGGTCCCAACATGGCGACTCTTGTCATCCTAGTCAATCCACTAGGATGTAAAATAATGTAAAATGCCAATGGCCAAGGTTTTGACCTACGGCGTCTCAGGTCAGATCGCAGAATATGGAAACGAAATGGGACAAGTTAAAGACCCTTGGCGGATGATGTTGATCTCATGCTGAGCATAGACCAAGATCGGCACCATGCCATGATGGTTGTAGTGGGGCTAGAGCGGCTACACTTACATACAAGGAATGAATCAGAATCATAATTATGTGCAGGGGTTTCCACAAATGCGGATACCCATGGATACCCCTAAATGGATGGTTTATATATAACGTTTTTTTTAATGGATGATATGGGGGTAACCCCAATTTCGGAACCTACATATGTGTTGTTTAGTTGGCGCAAGTCTAGTCCGCCATTGATATGCGAGCGGACATGGGTGCTGTTTGTTATGGTTTCCAATGGTATGTGATGTATGGAAATGCCTCAACAAACTGTGGACATGTGGGCTCCTTGAGGTGTAACCATGCGGCCTCTCCACGTGCAACTAGACAACTTATATAACTAAAGTACTAAAGTTATACGCAGGACATAGGTGGACATAGCAACATATAGATTCATATAGTATGTCCCTCCACGGAAGTGGGCCCTGTATGACACCTAGTTTGGATGCTTGACCCTGGGTGTAACCACAACCTGAGTCACGTTTGGCATACATCTACGTTTGGTTTGCGCACCAACAGTTCGCGCATGCCTGATGGGTAACGCATGTCAAAAATATATACATTCACGTGCATTTGCCTGGGTATGTTCTCTGCACATGATGAGTAGTTACGAATGTGGCCTTTTGTTCTTGCCCCATATCACAATCACGGACAACAGGGGTCTAAGCATATGATCACGCTTCAGGGTTATGCCCCGCTTGGAATTGAATGGTGCTCAGCCCAATGTTCTTTCAGCGGGGTGGGGAGGCTGAATGATCCGATCGCGGAAGGAGCCTTGCCTGCGGTTTCCGCCGATGTTTGGGATTGGTGGAAAATGTGGAAATGACCAGCTGGACCAAGCAGATTTTAGTGCATGATTTCAGCTTTCCCTGCCGTCTCAACCAGTCAAAACAATGTGAAACCTTCATGTGGTTTGGAGTTATAATGACCTCACTGCAACGTCCCTGGAAAGGTGGTTAGTGTAGGCGAGTATCCCCAAATCACCAAACATTTCAGGGTGGTGAATCATCAAATTCGCCGAGATTATTCATCAGTTTGCAAGTGGCTTCAAACATCTTAGAACCCATACCCATCCATATCCCACATATATACTAGCAATTATAGCCGTGGATATTCATGTATATGATATATTCCTTGTATATATAGCGGAATATATCGTTACATTCAGATGAGTTTACGACATTGACATGGCTCTCCAGTCATGACCCATTTGTCGGCCCCAGGGAAGAGCAGCGAGGGAAGCGTTGTCACGCACAATAGCAGCTGGGCCAGGAAAGCTTTCGGTGGAAGCTCACCATGGTGTTAGCATTAGATATTTGTGGTTTGAATATTAGACATATTGGTTTGAACTGTACATATATTTTTGGTGTAACCTATAATATAGGACATGACAGGAAATCTTGATGGAAATTGGAGTTTTCACTTCGAACATCATGTGTTTTTTTGTTTCCACAGTTGCGGGGTAGAATGCCACAGGGCATGCTGTCATTATAATGAAATCAAGGTCTTTGAAGAAAGGGACCATATGTTATGTGTCCAGGAAAAATGGATGTGCCGCCATTGTTTTTTTTTTTTTGGCTTGTTTGTTCATACCTCCAACATGCATCTCTGAACTGTCTTTTTTGGCTTGTTCAGAGTATTCATGGGGATTTAATGAATTGAATTGGCGTGATTGTTGGAGGTTAAGATTTGCCGTCAAGCCCCATTTCACGTCTGGTGGGATGATCCATGATATTGTTGTTTTGCCCCAAGATCAGGATGTCGATGTATCCTAAATACAGATGCCAAACAATGTTCATTGTACCATGGTACATCATGGGACCAAGTAGGAGAGGCATTTATTGCAGCAGATTTCGAGAAGAGATGGCCTTGTACACCATGTTTTCTTTTTCTGGCCAGAACTATGTTCGGCTGACTTGAAAGATCATTTTTCAACCTTGGTCAGGAATGCCTGTTAACCCCAATGAGGTGTTGGTTATTTTATTTGAGTGTTTTGTTTCCGCAGCGCTTCTCTGTTTGGGTTTCCTTGGTCATGGGCGACTGCAGGCAGCAGCCCCACCATTTTCCAAAGCTACACAGCCTTTGACTTGGAATTGAAGGAAGAGGCTCAAGCTCACCAAGCAGACTCTAAGATTGAGATTAAACTGGGGCCTGAAGGCCACCCGGCCAACTCGCCCAGTCACCCGGGCAAGTCGCTCGGGGCTTTCAGTTAGACGTACGGGCATTGCGGCTGAACTGCTTCCGGTTGCAAAATGCTTGCACATGACGCGTATTTATTTATTTCAATCATCTCCAATCTAAATCTAAATCTGATCTTTGTATATTCTAGCCTCAACTTGTTCTAACCTCAATTTGATAAAACATGTTAAAACATGTGTTTTACTTTAATTTATGCCAAGCCAATGAAGTCGAATCTAAACAATCCATATATATATATAATTATATATGCATATGTATATCACAACTATATCGCGGTTATATTTTGTTTGTGTGTGTGTGTTAGATTGTTTTGTTTTCTCTCATTTTATCCGATCTTGCGCTATAGTGTCCTATCAATCTACCTCTCTATTTAGTTGTTTGTCCGTCTATTTGTATATTTGTATTCTATATACTAAGTTATCAATCTATCAATCGTTTAAACCGGACAACTTATCAGCCTATATCAATTTATCATTCTGTCAACCATTCTATCAATCTATTTATCTCAAACTAACTATCCCAAGCAGTCTCTATTTATATCAAATATTTCTGTCCATCTATCTCTATCTAGGTTCTATCTATCTATCGATCTATCATGAACTATCTATCAATATATCTATATGTCTATCTTTATCTATCTTTATTTATCTATATCTATATCTATATCTATATATCTATGTCTATATCTATCTATGTATCTCGATCTATCTATCTATCTATCTATCTGTCTGTCTGTCTATTTATCTATCTATCTATCGATCGATCGATCTATCTATCTATCTATTTATCCATCTATCTATATCTATATATATATATCTATCTATCTATCTATCTATCCATCGATCTATCCATCTATCTATCTCTCTCTCTCATCTATCTAATCTAATCTATTCTAATCTAGTCTTATTGTATCTTATCCGATCTTATCGTATCTTATCTTATCTTATCTATATATCTATCTATCTATCTATCTTTCTATCTATCTATCTATCGATCTATCTATCTATCTATCAGTCTACCTATCTATCTATCTATCTATCTATTTATCTATCTATCGATCTATCTATCTATCTATCGATCTATCTATCTATCTATCGATCTATCTATCTATCTATCTATATTATATATCTTATATATATACTATTCATCTTATCTATCGTATCTATCGTATCTATCGTATCTATCGTATCTATCGTATCTATCTTATCTATCTTATCTATCTTATCTATCTTATCTATCTTATCTATCTTATCTATCTTATCTATCTTATCTATATTATTTATCTTATCTATCTTATCTATCTTATCTATCTTATCTATATTATCTATCTTATCTATCTTATCTATCTTATCTATCTTATCTATCGTATCTATCGTATCTATCGTATCTATCGTATCTATCGTATCTATCTTATCTATATTATTTATCTTATCTATCTTATCTATCTTATCTATCTTATCTATCTTATCTATCTTATCTATCTTATCTATCGTATCTATCTTATATATCTTATCTATCTTATCTATCTTATCTTATCTATCTTATCTATCTTATCTATCTTATCTATATTATCTATATTATCTATCTTATCTATCTTATCTATCTCATCTATCTTATCTATCTTATCTATCTTATCTATCTTATCTACCCTATCTATCGTATCTATCTTATCTATCTTATATATCTTATCTATCTTATCTATCTTATCTATCTTATCTCTCTTATCTCTCTTATCTATCTTATCTATCTTATCTATCTTATCTATCTTATCTATCTTATCTATCTTATCTATCTTATCTATCTTATCTATCTTATCTATCTTATCTATC
>Ga0126342_10005408_pt1 | contig 22254 bp, 18 predicted proteins | sample Cyp1metagenome_FD_92528 | JGI IMG/M metagenome (GOLD analysis project Ga0126342, IMG submission 92528) | Coral microbial communities from Lord Howe Island, Old Settlement Bay, Australia - Cyphastrea 1 metagenome | ecosystem: Host-associated > Invertebrates > Cnidaria > Coral ...
TGCTTTGAGCAGATTCAAACAGCCTCTTCCTGAACCCCTCACACTGTCCAATCAGTGTGAAGTGCGGTGGCAGACGCTGCTTGATTCTGCATCTATTTTCACTGCACAGTCTGGCCGAAGATGGCCTCACAGATTTTGCATCGGTGAAAAATGGTTTTTGCAGAGTCCGCTGGCTCAGGGTTCATCAATCGATCGTTTGTGGGGTTTCTGCTCCGGCTGGCGAAGTTCGATCTAAATTGGTGTTTGGTACTCCCCACTTCACTCACAACATTTACTACCCCGTCATTTGGGTATGTATATCTGAGTTGGTTGGGGGTGCCTGTGATCTGTACCATATTTGTACTTAGGTGGACCCGCTGGTACCATGCACGTTTGTACAAACTCACAGATCAGTTTGCACCACGATCAAAATATGCGCGATTGAACCCTGCTGCTGCAAGAACCATGTTTTTTGTGTGTTCCCTCATAGTTATGAAAGTTGAAGCAACGGAAGCAGTACTGTGAACAGCCAATATATATATATATATATATTAAAATTTTATATTTATATATTGATATATTTATATATTTATATATTGATATATAAATATAATTATATATTTATATATTTATATATTTGTTGTTTCATGGCAGTCAACGCTGGGATACGTTGGCCCAGCCCATCGCCCCGGATGAGCGGTTTGGTTTCGATGAAACCCAGCAAGTTTCACAAACCCCCTGATTCTAGTTCAGCATAGATCATGGCAGTTTCATTATATCCCTGTGATTCCTGTATGTTACATGTTTTCTGATTTCTATTGAAACGAGGCTCCCAGAGACGTCTCAGATGGTCTGAGACGGTCTCCATCTCTCCTTAAGCCTTAAAGCCTAGCTTTATGAGATTTTCTGCGAGTCACAGTCACAGACTGGAAAGCATCATATTTTGGTTTCCTCCTTTAATCCTCTCTTAATCCTCAGTTTGGAACATCACCCAATCCTCATTCCTCATTTAATCTTCATTCCGGAACCTCACCAAATCCTGATTCTTCATTTAATCCTGATTGTGGAATCTCACCAAATCCTGATTCTTCATTTAATCCTCAGTCTGGAACCTCACCAATCCTCGTTCTCTCACCAAATCTTAGTCCCTCATTGAATCCTCCCTCATTGATTTCTCTTGCCTGGAATCTCACCAAATCCGCATCCCTCATTTAATCTTCATTCTAGAACCTCATGTAACATCCTCATCATGTACGCTTCACTATCCCCATTTCTCATTGAATCCGGATTCTGAAATTTCAAAACGCCATCACGCATTCCGTATGAATTTTGATTGTAAATAGATACAATATATATATATTCTATATATCATCTTTCTCATGATTTTATGATTTACACCACGTTTTAAAATTTAACATCAAAAAATATGATGACCTATGGTAGCAAAAAAACTGTGTGCTGAAACCGTCGAGACCGTTTCCTACTGTAAGAGCCACTAGGGTCAGAAACCGTCGCGACCGTTTCACACTAAACCACCCAAAAAAATCGAAAAAACGGATATAGTCTGAGCCCGTCTGAGCCCGTCTGAGCCCGTTTGAGACCGTCTGAGACCGTCTGAGACCGTCTCTGAAAAAGGCCCTGACATGTTATAGTATGAAACCGTCGAGACCGTTTCAGACTATCCTAAATCTTACTATCATGATACAGCCGGAAACCGTCAAAACCGTTTCTACAAACACCATTTTCGTGACATTGATAATACATATAATTATATATATATATATGTATATATATATATTGTTTTTTTCATTTTTTTTCACATTGTTTTTGGGGTGTATTGCAGTCATGAATCATGAATCATGAATGTGAACTTGATTTTATGTCTATGTTTAACTATACTATTTGTAACCTTTCACAATAATCACCATCCCGTACCATACTATGAAAACAACATGATTATAATATGATCTCTTAATACAAGTGACCTATTTTCCCCCTGAAATCCCCATATGGTTTCTATATAGTTTCTATATACTTTCTGCAAAATTCCATATAGTTTCCATATAGTCTCAATAGCCAAAAATGCCCACACACAAAGAGACTAGACCCGGTTACAATGTATTTACAATATTTTATAATAATGCATTGCTGGCTCTGAGGTTTGGATACAAACAGGCACAGAAAAAAAATAATTGTCGAAAACCATTCTTGCTTTCATTTCGCAACCACAATGGTTTAGGGTTTGCAACGGAGTGGTGTTTCCAAACAGATCAGGCAATGGGGGCACGTGTTTCCACTCACAGGAAAATGCATAGCCAGTGTCATTCGTTGAGGTGGAAGACCATGGCATTGATTCAGCCGCAAAATGTGTTTTATCTGCAACCATGGACACAATTTCGAACATTTGTTTTGGACAAAAACCAGTGCCATTTGCATGTTCAATTCGATTGTTAGCAGCACCTGCGTGCCATGCCGACTCCTGAAACTTTCGGGGCCAGAGATGCGCCTTGACTTGTCAAATCAAGGCTGTGCCGGTTCTATTTTTTGTGATTCCAGATTCAAACTTAACCATGTCTAAACAGTATGGATTCTTTCAATTGACATTTATACCGACATATGACATAGATATTTCAAATCGATAATGAGTCCCTTTTCTTCTGCTTTGACACATGAGAGTAAAAATGTACAACAGTACACGGTGAATGTTGTTCTTTGTCAGCAATGTTTATTTGTTTTTCATGAAAGCATATGGCCATAAATAACAATGTTTACTTTCGCATAATAACTAGTAACTAGTTTGGGGTAGCATCACTGCACATGTTTCTTTTTCATGCCTTTGGGGTTTGCCACGGCCAAAAGTGTGTGCAAGGAGTTGGAACTGGAGGAACTGGACCCGGAGGAGGAACCATTTGTGGCAGATCGGAGCATCCCAAAAAATGTGAAGGATGTGGACATCGTGGACAGAAGAAGAAACTCACGAAGATGTTGCGTATCCTTCCTTGGATGGGCATCACTACCTTTGTTGTGTAATGTGATTTTAATTTCGTTGCTCTTATTGCAACTGCTTGATGTGAAAGACTTTGCATTTCTGCAATCAATGATGCACTTGGCAAACTTTTCGATTTCAGAGTCCAACGTGTCCGAAACGACAACAAGTTGGGACACGACTGTCGCCAGGCCGATGGCAACCAAGACACCAGCGGTTTCCATGGCAATGCCCAACCTTGCAGATCCCGCGGACAAATGTAGGCTTCGTAAGGATGACTTTGATGAAACGTCTGCTGAGAAACTTTGTAAAATTTCGATGGTGAATTGGACTAGTTCCATACCTTCGAGTTCCTTCAGAGCAATTCGTGTGGATGATACTGGTGGAAATCACGCAGCTCGCTTTGGCAACCAACTTTTCACCGCGGCTATCTCGGTGATCCGTGCGTTGTCATCAAACACACCTTTACTGGTTCTTCCATCTGACAAACAATTGCAGAAACTACCATGTGTTCGCTCCAGTCAAGATGTGGCCCAAATGGTGATGAGACTTTGTGCTGGTTGCAATGAAAAGCAAATCTGGTGTGACAAGAGTGAGACCTGCAACAAGGGCAAGGGCTGTCCAGCCCTCTTGCAGAAAAGAATGAAAACGTTTGGCGGAGGATATCACCAAAGTTTGGGAGAGTGGGGACCTGATGATTTGAAATATCAGGAGGAATTGCGACGTTTCTTCTATACTCCCATCCCTCTGTTGGATCCACCACTCATCCTGCCGGGGCCCAACGACTTCGTTCTACATTATCGCGGCTATTCAGGGGACGCCATTTTTGAGCGAAAAACGGGGTGGATCCTCAACCCACCCTTTGCGTTTTACAAATGGGCTCTGGAGCATTACCTGCAGACCGTGCCTGTTCGTGGCAAGATTTGGATTGTGACAGAGCCAAGACAGCGTCGTCACCCCACGGTGATGCGACTGCAAAAGGAACTTGGTGCTGAAGTCTATCAAGAGATGGATCGATTGGGTAAAGAAGGATGGCTGGGTGATTTCGCGTTCGTGCGCTTGGCATCATACGTGGCCATTGCGCCTAGCACTTTTTCATGGTGGACCGCTTTCCTAGGTGATGCCTCAACGGTTTATTTTCCCATTCCATTTGGCCGGGTGCCACTTCCATGGTGTCTGCTGTTGCCATCGGATCCGCGATATGTTTTCTACGACGTATGGAACAACGAATCGTTCAGCAATCAAAGCGCTGCAAAGGCACGCTGCGGGGAGCTCGACAAAGAGCAGCCTATAAAGACGGTTGCAAGTAAATTGGTCTTTGGCTTCTATCCAGAACTTCTTGAGACAATGATCAGTCGCAAGCATCTCGAGTGGGTTCTTGAACATAGTAAATGAACACAAGCGGGCAAAAGAGGTTTCGAATGCATCGGATGTTTTACTAGACCAGTGGTAGGCATAGTGGTGCTGATAAGCTGGCTGGGGTCCCACACACGAGCACCTGTTTCACTGCATGACGCAACATGCGTCCCTTGAGCGACGTCAGTGGCGAAAGGAATGAAAACATGTTCAACTTTGGTCAAATGGTACATTGCTTTCCAATGGCATGATTTCACAGGTGCCTTTTGTGCGGTGCGAGGAGAAGTGCTTACTAACGTAAGGAATTGGCACATCATCATCAATCCTATTCTTTCAAGGTTTTCTTTTTGACGCGTCTAATGTTGGAATATTGAAGGGCTTCCCCTTGTTTATATATTCGATTTTGTTGCGGCTCGATTCAAAGCTCTCTGAACCAGGGAAGAGATGAACCTTCCTCACTGCGCAGTCAACACGCTCTGGACGTGATGTAGTCAATGTAGTCACCCACTTTCGTTGGAATTTCTCGTCACGTGTGGTGTTTGAGACCTAGCCGGACCTAGCCTTTGATATCTTGGTAAGAGATTAATTATTTATCATTCATCATTTCTACATCACATGATTTTAGCAGTTGCTGCTTACATGAGAGGTGTTTTTAAAGGGCTTTTGACGCAGCATCTCCACCAGGTTGTGGGCTGGGTTTAGGGTTGCAGCTGAGCTGATGATTGGCCTTTTCCGGGGATGGGAGGCCTGGGTGCCTGGAGAACATATCTATATTTGAAAGAGATTGTTGAATATGACTCATATGACCTCAAACCCCCAACAGACCCCCACAATGGGATTCCGGAAGAGTTTTTCCAAGAAACTTTTTAAGAACATTTGGATTTGATAGTGTCCAGTAGGGGGAAGCTGTGCGAATGATTTGGAATGCCGCTATTGCTAATGAAGCCGATGTACCTGATGCCACCGTCATTGAAAAGGTCATTGACAGGATGCTTTTGGCAGTACCATCGAACCGCCAAAACCTGTATGATACAGACATGCTGGGGGGGGTACCATATATATATATGCATATGTATGTATATATATATACATACATATGTACAGTACGTACATATGCAGAGATACTCATTCCCAGATGTGTGGCCCTGCGTATTTGTGTACTCGAAGCAGTGCCAGATGGCCCCATGATTCACCTGGCATGACACATGTCGTCTGAACGGTGCCATAGCAGGAACCGTCCTAAACATGCAGAAAAAGAGCAAAGCCTGGTTTCGTGCAACAAAGTGAAAACCAACAGTCAATTTGCAGCATAGCAGTCTCAGATTCATCAACTTCTTCTTAAAACCCAATGTCACTCAGAAGCTTCGAAATCTGCCATGGCGTTACCACATCGTCAGGCGAATACTTGGGGTGAGAGCCAAAATCACTCAATAATTTCTCCCAGTGATTTCGTCTCAGAAGCTTGGCAGTCTAGCAGTAGAAAAAATTGGATATGATGGAAGCACGTGCAAATTAATGACCCAGATTTTGTTGCCCCTTGATAGTTTTGCGGGGTTTGACCTTTGCAATACTACAGAGAACGCTCACCACGTATCACCAGCCGCGCCAAACTAGCGGAGCTTTTCCGGGTCAGGCCAAACAAAATGGATTGGGTTTTGGCTCTGCTAAGGTACACAACTGGTTATCATCGTCATTGTCGTATGGTCGTATGACCGTGTGAAATCTGTAGAACATGTCAGTGTTTTGTTGGCATTTGAATTTATGTCCATTTCAAATTTCATTGAATTGGCGAAGATGGGACAGAGACATGTTAAACTCTGGAGATCCTCAGATTCCCACATTCCGACACATGGTCCAACATGTGGAGACTAAACCACGGAAATCTCTGGAGACCCAGCAATCATCAGAATCCAGTGGCTGCAGATCGCAATTTTTTTATTCGTCAGGTAGATCTTCGCCATTTGTTTGTTGGAGGCGCTCTGAACAGTGTGTTGATGGGTTTTGGCCATTGGGGCCATGGATGTCTTGTTGGACTTAGATGTTTGAAGTGCAGAAGGATCCTCAGGTCCAAATCTGAATGGCACTCCGTTGTGATTCGTTCAGATTCCGTTGAGAATTTCCATGTTTGCAAGGTTGATTCGTTCATACTTCATCCCCGGCTGTGAACTGTGAGGTTTGGATAGAAGGCGCTCCGGCCGAAAGGGTGTGCTGACTTTGCCCGGCCCGGCCTTGCCCAAACATTTGCGACTCACTGGGTGAGCCCTGGCAGTTTGGAGGGCCACTAATCTATGGGAGCAGTGGAGCAAAAATCACGGCAAGGTAAGGTGTGACCATCAGTTTCTTGCCGAATTGTGGGACTTGAAAGTTTTCAGTCGAATCGTTGGGAATCTTTGGCAAAATTTGGAGAAAATGCAGCTGCTGAAGGAAAGCCACGTTCCGGGGAGAGATTGCCGAATACCGAATACCACTTTCTTGGTAGAGAAAACCATACAGCCCGTAGCAGTTTTGAACCTTTCTTTCTGTGTTGCATGGATTTTCCCTGATGATGGTGCAAAATACCCAGGTTGGTGGAACGTTTGAAACACATCTTTTCGGTCTGAGGGCCCAGTTTCTGGCCTGGAGGTCGGTTTGGGATGTTGAGGGTTGAGGTTGGTTTCCTGCTAGCTATTGGTGAACATGTGAGGACTGACTGGATGGATTTTCAGTTCGCCAATAACTGAATTCCCATGTGGTGCCTAGGAACTGTTTTCACTGCAGTCCATAGTGTATAGGAATGTTGAATTGAACTGCATCATGGATCTTTCTGAATGTCTTGGGAATTCATTGACCACTAGTTACGAACTGTTACCACTTGTTGCGCTAGAATTTAGACGCAGGAGTTGAGCTTGGATGACACGCTTTCTGAAGGTCGAGGCCCCATGATGATACGCCTGCTGTTCAGGAGAAACCCGTAGAGATCCCAGATGATGCTGCAGTGGTGGCGGAATTACCCAGGCCCGGAGTTCAGGTTTCAGGATTTTCAGGATTTTCGATCAAAGTTTCCTGAAGATTAGTTAATTTGCCAATCTTCACATCTTTTCAATATATATATATATATATATATCTGTTTATAATTGTTTATATCTATTCATTAATCCTTTTTTTCCAACCCTCAGACTTTGATCCAAAATTTCTGCAGGCCAGTGGTGGTACCCAGTGCAGAGAAGAAATCGCATGGCCCATGCCCGGGGCCCCGGTCTGGTGGGGCGTTGTTGGGCGATTTCAGGAGTTTCTTTTCTCAACAGGTCCACCAAAAACTCCAGATGCAGTGGCCTGATGATACTTTTTTCCTGATGGAATTCGGATACTGTAGTTTTTGCATGTTTTCCCGTTGCCACTGGCTGCTCAAACATCCGTTACAAAACTTGGTAGGTGTGACAGTTCAGGTTTTAAGAAGGCCAACTTCGGAACGCCAGTTTTGAGGAGAAACAAGGTTCTTTCAGGTTTTTCGATGTGGACTCAAGGAGTGTTTGGGACAGACACCTTTGAAAACATTGCTCTGATTTTGGCTCCAACACCTCCGTATCAACTTTGGTGGCAAAGTACCTGAGGGATTCATACCATTGGATGCCATTGCCCGAGGTCGGGGTTTGGTGACTGCAAGGGAGGCCCGACTTGCCCTAAACCGTGCCATGTCCATCCCATTGGATCAGAGTCGGTGGCAGGGTTGAAATGTTGAACCTGACAAGTCCATACAATTCAGGTCAATTAAGTGTAAATAGTAAATAGTATAATAGTGTAAAATGCTGAATCCTGGATGACTATCTCACCTGTCGAAGGATGTTAGGCTAAGACTTTGTTACTAGCCTCCAGTCATTTCACCAGACTTCTTATTCTTGAGGGCCACTTTTCTGCTAACTCTGTTCACAGGAGCAGCTGGGAATTAAACCTCTTGGGGTTGTACTCAACATGTTTCTGGGGGCTCCTTGTAGACAATCGGCAGGCTTCTGCAGGCTTATGGAAGCACTCAAAACAAGCATATAGTAGGCATATAGGGTTGTCCCAGAGGACCATCAAAATCCAAATCTATTGCCATTGAATGACCGTTGAAATGGCCCTAGAATGGGGGGGTCGTCCACCAGTTCAGATCTCCGCAGGTCCGACGTCATGTTGGCGAATCGCAACCCCTCCAAGCAGTCCTTGAGCCTGACGATGTGGCCGATGTGGTCGGCAGCTTAGACGTCGGAGATAGGAGGCTTTTTCGGATTTGAGAATTTTGAGATAGGTTTCCCAGCCCGCCAATCTCCAATACCCCCAATGAACAATTGATGGGTTGATACATCTAGAAAGGATCAATTTCGCGGGTCCGCTGGTACCCATTTGCGAAACGCAACGAGTCTCGGAGGAACGTTCTTACGTATGCAATGCCAACTGGAAAGATCTTCCTGTCGTCTTATGCAAGTTGTTTTAGACTTAACGATGGAACATGTTGAAATATTGAAACCTTAAAAAGTGTTGGCATATCCGAGTATACGTACCACTTCACCACTTCTTGCAAGATTGAATGGAAAACGCATGTCCCCTTTTAGTTGACCTGTTTCGGGCTGGTGGGCACTCACTTGCTCATGCATAGTTGCACCTGTCTCAAAAAAACCTTTTGCATAGTTTCAAGTTTTGCCGGGACCTACATACAGTTCTGAAACAATTGAGGCCGTACATACTGTATACATACTGTATAAAACAGATCAACAATCCTTATAGTTGCTGATAGAAGCACAGCAATGGTGAATACGGCGTGGTTGCCGGTCCAACCACAATCCGCTCCACCTTTGTCTGTTGGAGCTGAGGTACCTCCACCTCCACCTCCACCATTTTCTTTGCTCCCCTCCTGGGAGCCAGTGACACTGGAAGCATTGGATGCAGAGGAAGAAAATGCAGAGAGAGGGGATGCAGATGTGGCGCCAAGCAGGCTGGCTGTTATGGTGTGAGAATGTGTGAGATGTGATTCTTGTTGAGGTGGATCAAGATGCTGGTGATGGCTCTTGCCATGAAAGGACATGAAGCTCTAAGTTGGGGGATTGACGAAAAGCTGCCGTAGCACTGGGATTCAGGTTACCCGATTTATACTTTTTTGGTGCTTGTGTACCCATAGTTTTCCTTGACAAGAGTAGTACTAAGTGCAGCAATGATACTAGCAATATTAACAGTAAAACAAACACGTCACGAACAAAAAATAGTCGGCAACTCATAGGTAGTATACTCTTAACATTTATTAACTATAAACATCAATATTCTCAGTAGTACCATTAATCATTGATAATCATTAATATGAACTAAACATATCTCAACATCTATTTTAATTATATAACTATTAGAACTATTATCAATAGTCCGTAGTGAATTCCGACCTCCCGGCAGTTCGGCGGCGAGCCCCAAGTCGCCGGGCAGCCCACTGGTCGTGCCTTTGGGCCGCGAAGCCGCGTGGAGTGGTTGGAGGCCTTCGGGCACATCCTTGTTCCCTGGGGGATAACAACAGGGATATTGATGATATAACCCCCCAATAGGGTAGTGATATTGATATAATCCCAACAGGGATGTGCAAGGCTAGTATAAGGAACAGGATAGTGATATTGATGATACTTGATGATACTTGATGATACTTGATGAGAATTGATGATAATTGATGATAATTGATGATAATTCATGATAATTGATGATAATTGATGATAATTGATGATAATTGATGATAATTGGTGATAATTCATGATAATTCATGATAATTGATGATAATTGATGATAATCACAAGAACAATAAAACCATGACATGCATGATAGGGATATGATGATCATGATTATGATATTGACAGTCATAGCCACAGACGTAAATATAGTGATCATCCAATAAGTCGGGATCGAAGCATATACAGTGTGGTCATCAATAGATAGACATTACGATCAGAGATCATTAGTGGCAAATCCAATAGCATAACCACCGTGATTTGGGGTATGAAGCCTTATGAAGCTAGTAAATTTCGTGGACAAATTGCGGAACAGATTATTCAGGGGCTTGTTAAATATATTGCTTTAACCACATGACATCCCGGAAAGCATCGCCTCCGTAAGCCCCAGCAGAACTAGAACCTGGTCTGAAAGTCTTGATGGAAAAGAGCTGGGGCTGCCAGTGCAAGTGGCAGGCACCTGCCCACAAGCGTGGAGGTTGCAGAGAGGCCGCAATTAACGAGGGAGGATATTCATGACATTTATGACAAAAAGAATCCTTGAGAAAAGCAATGAAAACCAATGAATTATGACAAAAATGATGACAAAACCCATGAAAGTTGGGATATGGCGGATATTTTTGGTCCAAACATCCGCAGGCCTCCAGAGCTCCCGGAGCTCGACCTGCCGGATGCGTCGGAGGCGGCCGACGAATCGCTGAGTCCCGGAAGCAGCTGCCAGGGCGGGGCAAATGCGAGGGACGAAGGCCACGTCCCGCTTGGGTGGGGATAAAGTCATAAACCATCCCGAAGTTGTGGTTTATGACATATTATCCCTACTTGGGATTTTGGGATGCTATATAGACCTCAAATTGGTTGATACTTGGGATGATTTGTTAATGTGGATCTCCATGTGCCAGTCATTTTTTTGGGATGTAGAGGAGCCAAGCACCGGAAAATCCCAAAGCTGAAATACCGTGGTGGGTCAAAAAAACACGGCAGGTTTCCATGCCTTCGAAGTGGCCCTAGTGTAAAGTGGATCAAAATTTGGTGAACTCTAGAGGGCCCCAACATAACATTGGTTTGACATTGAACCGATTTGAACCGTCTGCTTCAGGAGATCAGGACATCATTTCCAGGTGGTGTCATGTGCAGGTCCGGAGAGGGAGAGGAGACACAAAGGATTTTTTTTCTGGGGAGGATTCAATTTTGTTTCATTGATGGTAGTGGGGTTTATTGGGATGGCAGAACTTAGTTGTATCCTGGTGGCGATTCGATTGATGGTAATTCAATTGGAACTGGGGATCATTTTCTGGCGCTTGTGGCTGAATGCTGAGGGCAAGTGTTGTCAGGGTTTCAGGATTTGAGCAACAACACATTTGCATCAATAGGTCGGGGAACGGCTAGTGCGCCACGAGAAAATTACACACAGGGGCAAATGCTTTCGCTTTCTGAAGACCTGTTCACCTTCGTCGATTTGCCAATGGTCACGTGAACACCCATCGGAATCTGGTCGCTGAACATCACTGGCCTGGCCGCAGCTTTCGGTTTGAAAAGCTTGGACAGAAGGCTTGCGAACGGGTTTGACCGATCATGACCGTACCAAGGTGCCTGGGAGCAGCCAGTGAAGTGATCATTGTTTTTTTTTTACACAGGGCAGCTGCACTTTGCCAGGGGACCTGTCTTGAAATTTCTACTGCGAGCAGAACTTTTATGAAAGACTTTTGGGTAGCACTTCTGAGCTTTGTTCTGTCATGACTGCTGTTTGGATAGACAAAGTGCAGGAAGGGGTACTTCACATTCGTTTCTGCTGGGTGGTTAAAGAGTATGCTTCAACCAATATCCAAAATGGGGTAGATTTGAAGTTCTTTCCAAATCTCAGGGAGTGGAGCATGGAACAGCAACTTGTCCTGCAGTTGGGTCTATGCTGCTGGCAACACCATGGGCGACGGTCGTTTTTGATCAAGTGGATTTCACTTGCCCCGTTGCCCCGTTGGGGGGCATCGATTGCTGAGGAGCGTTTCCTTTGATTCCAGCACAACCGCACTCCCCAGAAACCAGCAGGCCTGCCTACCTTTGGGCCTGTGGGAAGAATGTTGAGGGATCATGTGATAGTATGTGCACAAAATTGCACAAATCAGTCTTGGTTTCCACATGTTTCAACTGTTTATTCTGTTCTTTGCAAGATTTTTACACATTTTTTCCATCCCCGGGATTTTAGACTTTCCCTTTCGACCGGCCCAGGAAGCAGAACCACTTCACTCGGTGCAACACCGCAGCGAGGCTGGGATGGTTTTTTTCCGGATCTCGGGATGGGCCAAGGGATCCAAGGGGTCCAAGGGATGAAGATCCACCAATTTGAAGCAATCCCTGGTGCTAGTGATGCACTGGTGCACCAGGGATTCGACTCGCCATGGATGGATTATTTGAGAATTTTATGCAAGTTGATAGCAACTTGAAGTCTTGGGCAAAGCGAGAAACTAGGAGAGCCAGCTCAGGTCTACTCATCGCCGAGGAAAATCACCCTGGTGTGGGCACCCATAGCCAGCAGGTTCGCTAATTTACTCGGCATCAAGCGAGAGTTTTTAATAGCCAGAGTCTCGTTTTCATGAGATGTATCAGATTTGTTTGTCTGAAAATAGGGTGGCCAAAAAGTAATCATTACTATCCCTCCGCGAAATTTTTGGAGTAACCCCATTTCCAGAGACAGCCATCGTCTACATCTGCTCCGAGATGCCGCGAAATCCTCATGTGGACTTGCCCCCACTCCAAGCATGCCAAGCCCAGGTGGGGGAAGTGTTAGCTGGTGATTTTGTGCTCTTTGAAACCATTCCAAGAGTATCCAAAGATATATAAATATATATTATATTATATATAGCAATATTATATATATATATATATTATATTATATATATATTATATAATATGAGGACTTCATTTTCTTGGGATTCAGCAATCTTCAATTTTGTAATTGAACAGAACAACATTTAGGGTGACCCAAATTCAACCCATCCACAGCTAAAAAAATCCTCAGGCCGATGACACTTCCCGCTGCCCGGCGCAAACCGCGCCAGGGCCGCCAGGTGCAGCAGATCAACCCCGCTTGGCAGATAGGTTTTGAGTAAACTCCGAAGCGGTGAGGAATTACTGTTTCTATCATTTTCTCTCTTCTATATTTGGGTGATGATCATGTCATAAATCACCACCACCATCATGATATATATAGATTGTGAACACCTGAGGATCCGTAAATCCATGCTCACCTGAAGGCGACCTTGGTATCCTGGTTGGTTATGATAAGGAATTGTACGACCGGGGTATTATGGGGACTATTACAACTACCCATCTTAGGGAGACCTATCAGATAGCTATCAACCAACTAGACACTCAGAATTCTGACGTTCTTCAGCTGATAGTTCGAGGATTTGTTCAGGTAAACGCACAAAAAAATGTTGACATGCACAACTTGACTCAAAATCCCGTTGGACGGTCAGACATTTTAGCTTTTGTGTTCTCAAGTGGGCAATTTCTCCAGAGAATTCGACTAGTGGACCACCTGCCAACACAACGTCCACCAGATCTCGTTTGTGCCCCTCAAGTCCAGTGCTATGACAGGAGATTGGTTCAGATTGATTCAGTCGAAGAAGTGCCGGCCCCATTCATGCTTTAGGAATCTTTAGGACACAAAAATAGACACAGCACCTATTTTTTTGGTCCAGCCCCGAGATTTTCTCGTTCGCGATCTCCGCACCAGGTGGTGGAGTCCGAAAACCCAGGTGGATTCTCATGGATCTTGAGGATTTCATCAATCCTAGATGTATACATTATATAATAATAGTAATACTAATAATAACAATAATAATGATAATAATATTCACATACATAATATACAGTATTATATATATATAATGTGTACATAATATATAGATGTGTTAAATCAGCCAATTGTATAGTACTTGCCTAGTACCACTATACATCCTCCTACTGTCACTTGAATCGCGTCCATCAGTTGTGCCAAGGGTGATCCTCACGAACTAGCAACGATGCCGGTACTTACAGGACGACCGTTGCAGCGTTGTGGATGTCGTGGTTGGTCCTGCAAGTTGTCAGGTTTCATGTTGTACAACTAATGTTACGGCAAGACCCTATGGTTTGCCCGGAAGATTAGAACGGTGTCCAAACATTATCCTTCGACATGCTCAAATACCTGCTCTTTTCCCAGACGACGAAACCTGAACCCTAAATTCTAAATCCTAAAACGCCAAACCCAAAAACCCAAAAACCCTAAACCCTAGACGACTCTCAAGGCGCACGATAAACTCGAATTATTCACCACAAACGTTTGCGCAGACCGCACATACAAAGGGTGAACCACAGACACAAACAAAAAGAAAACGGAGTCAAACCAACCAAGCTCAAAGGGAACGCCAGAAAGGGGCAAAAAAGAAAATCGCAAAGGCCTAGAAAGGGCCCACAAAGGGCCAAAATGAACCACCCAAAGGAAAGGGCAAAAAGGAAGCCTCCAAAAGGGCCAAAATGAAGCCCCCAAAAGGGCTAAAATGAAGCGAAGCCACCAAAAAGGCAAAAATAAAGCACCAAAATGGGCTGCCTTGTTTCAGCTCCCAAATGGCGAAAACTGAGCCCCAGAGCCTTGCCCAAATTCAGCAGCAAAATGAGCATTACTGAGGCTTGGGCCTGCCAACCTGGCTTAAAGCAGGGGTTTAGAAGGGCTTGGAGGGCTCCTTTTTTGAGCTTAAAGACGGGCCCTTTCTAGATAGCGTTTTGGGACCGTTTGGGGGCTCCTTTTTCGAACTCAAAGACGGGCCCTTTCTAGATAGCCTAGTCCAAAATGGCTAAAATAGAGGCCCGGGCCTTGCCCAGATTCAAGCCCAAAATTGCCAAAATAGAAGCCCGGAGCCTTGCCCAGATTCAAGCCCAAAATGTTCTCCTTGGGCAGCTTTAAGCACCATTTCACCACTGCTAGGGTGGGCTTCATTTTAAGCCGTTTTAGGCACAATTTATGGCACTTTTGCACCCGCATAGGGCCTAAAACTGGCCTAAATGGGGCCTTTAAAGGGTGTCTTGAAACTGCGTAAATAGACCCTAAAACTGCCCAAATGGAGCCTAGCAATGGTGAAATAGGTGTCGGAAATTGCCTAAACGGGAGCCAAAAACTGCTTAAATGGCGCCTAAAACTGCTTAGATGGAGTTTAGGAGCCTAGCAGTGGTGAAATGGTGCTTAAACCTTCTAAGGCGCCATTTGTGCAACTTTAGGCTCCAGTTTGGCTCTTTCTATGCTCCAATTAGGCAATTTCTAGGTATTCTAGGCTTAAAAGCTAAAATGTTTTTGGCCGCATTTTTTGATGTTTTTTTGAGGCATTTTTTGAGGCATTTTTTAAAGTTTTTTTGATGCATTTTTTGGACAAAACGTTTTTTTCTCCCCTGAACTTTGAATAAGTCTTATAAAACCCGAAAACCCTGAAAATTTTGAATCCTAAACCAGAAAACACTACGTATATGCTGTATTTTCTGCAATGTATCTTATCATGTTCAACAACAAGGCATCCTCAATGTTGCAATCCGGGCAAACCACAGGGTCTGTGCGTGATGTTAGTACAACTATAGTAAACCATCCCCAATTCCCCAAATTTACCGTACATGGATGTAAACCATCAAAATATGGGTGGTTTATGACATTGCTCTACAAACTTTAGTGCGTCTGATTCATCATGGACACTTTGTTGCCTACCATTGTATCGATCCGACAGAAAACGGCATCATCCAAACTGCTGTGATTCCGGTGGAAGATGGCTATGCAGCCTGGCAGCACTAAATCCAACGCGCGATTTGGATATGGCCAGATGTCTTGTCATGTTTTTCTTCTCAAATTTCTTTCATGGCTGGAGACACTCTTCAGTAGTTGCCCATCTTTTGAGGTTACCTCAAACACAAGTAGGCAATTTCCAAGAGGCAGTGTGTCCATATTGGTCATATCAGCCATATCGAATCCATACATTGAGTTCGGGGGCAGCTGCGGAAGCTGCCTGAGGCCATCCCAGTGATCAAGTATGGTTCTGGCTTCGCCGTTCCGGCACTGTCCGTGAAAAGCGAAGGTGGACTGGGACCGCTGGGTGCAACGGGGGTGGAGGCGTTACAAGGTGGGTAAAGGGAACATTCATTGTCTGCAAAATCGATCCGTTTTAACATGTTGGATCGGAATAGAAACACGGCATCTAGTCATCCAATCAAATCAATTTATGTACACACGTGTATATATGTGTATATATGTATATGTAAGTTTATAATACTATAACTAGTAGTCATTCATACTAATATTTAATAGTAATAGTGACAATACTAAGTAGAAATAATGCCAATCAGAATACCAGCGACGTCGCGACGTGCCAGTCGTTTTCCTCTCCAACGAGGCACGGCTCGGGGGGCTTCGGGCAGGGCGGGAGACTAAGCTGGTGTTGGTCAGTGGGGTTGACTATCCCGTGAAATAACGAAGGTTAATATGGCATAACTATGGCATAATTATGGTATAAACATGTTGTAACTAGGGTATAACTGTGGTCAGTTGGGTGTAACTATGGCATACCGATGGTGTAACTATGGGAAAACTATGGTTTTACAGGATCTTATCCCATGAGATTGGTATAACTCTGGTATAACTATGGTGACTAAGCGGTTACTAGGTGGGATGACACTCCAAGTAGGGTTGTTGGTGAAAACAATGAAAGACCTTTGGTCCTTTTCAGCTTTGACACAGGGAGGATGGACATTTCAAGGAAAATCAAGGAGACTTTCACGCATGTCTTTGGTTCATTAATTCCTACTTGCAGGATCATCCTATTTCATAACTGGTTAGTAAGTCGGGTTATAACCCAGTTACAAATGGGAATAAACCTAGTTAGAGACTTCCGGTTACGAACCAGTTGCTAACTGGGGATGATCCTCCAAGTAGGCCAGTCCACAGTCTGACCGGAGTTGGCCGAGGAAGTGGGTGCTCGCCCCTGGTGGCGCAGGTTTCGAGCGCAAGTGCGGCAGCTCAGTGCTGTGTAGCCTATACTGTAGTAATGAGGGCAAAACAATAATAAACATAATAAACCATCCATTTCGGAATGGTTCATACCACCTATTTATGGTGATTTGGGGAATGGAATGGTTTACTATTGTTCTAGTCAAATTACTCTTTAGTCTCTTCACGCTGCTCAGTCCAAAAAGGAATCGCCCGGAATAGCAATGAGAACCATCCGCAGTATCCTCTCATCCAGGGTGACAGCGATGCAAGTACGACAGATCCGGCGTGGGGAGCCCGAGAAGCAACTGATTCAACTGTAACAATCAAGTGACCTGTCACCTATACCACCTATATGACGATAAATGTATGTAAATGTCCCATTCTTTTGATCTCAAACATCCTTCAGTTCAGAGGTTGAAGCCAAGTCCGCAATGCTCCGGTGATGTTTGAATTTTCCCGAAGGTCGGACAGTGGGGACCGCGAAACTCACGTGGACGACCACTTTTCGAACGACCACAGTGATTCGGGTAGCGCACCCGTCTGGGAACCCAATGGGCCACTGTGCGGCTCAGAGTTTTGCATGGACAATCTGCTTAATTCATGGTGATTACATGGTGATGGAATTTCTTAATGCAGTCATGCTTTTTGGGAGTTGATAATAGGTTAAAGATGGTTTCAGTATGTTTAAGATGGTTTAAGATGGTTTAAGTGCTTGAATCATCTTGTGTTTCCAGTCGCAGAGGCAGATTTCATGTGATTCGATCCACATCCAGTTGTCTCCTTGCAGGTGACTGCTGGGACCTCCGAGGTGGCTTTGACCAAGCATCTTGGCGCAGGTCTCCCCCGAGTCATTGCGGTCAAGTCATTGGGCAATCGAAGCACGTGGAGTGTTTTTTCCATCATCATCATCATCCATTAATAACCATTAATAACCATTAATAACCATGGATAACCATTAACATTAATAAACCACTACCATCATCATCATCATTTTCATTTTCATTTATTTTCCCTATGAAAACTGCCCACGTGTAACCCATTTACCCATTTTTATTCCAGCTTGAGGTTGTCACAGCTGGGACTCAAGATACTCAAGATACCCTCTGGTGAACTAACATAGCAATGGAAAATCACCATTTTTCATGGGAAAATCCACTATTTCTATGGCCATTTTCAATAGCTTTTTGTTAGTTCACCAGAACCGAGGCTCTTGCCCAAGGAATTGGCGGTACTTCAATGGTTGCAACGCATGTGCGCCGGGCGCTGTTGGTGTGGGAGCTGGGCACCGGATCGAACGCTGTTGCGTGGATCTTGTAGCCAAGTATGGCTCAGAAATTGGGTACCAATCGCCAAAATGGGTGATTCTTAGTTTCTAAATCATGCAGTTTTTGGGGTAATTGATTTTGAAACATACACAAATCATCCCTAAACCATGCAATTGTTGGGGTAATTGATTTTGAAACATGCACACATCATCCCTAGATAATTTTGCAGCCATGATGGGTGTTGGGCCGGTGCCAGGTATCGCGAGAAGAAAATGCACGAAGTACCCTTGGAGCCAAAGAAGTCGAAATTGCCGCCTCGGAGAGAGACCCCCAAGGACAGGGCGCAAGCTGTTTTGACAGACAGTGAATCTTCATGAAGGGACTATGACACCAGGGTCCAGAGCATTGATCTCCCTTTGCTGACCTGAGTCACAGACAACTTATCAGTTGAGGACCCAGATTTGGCTGCTTGTCCTGGCGCTCAGCTTGAGAGCTTTCGTACCTTCCCCCATCAGTTGGCCATAGGAGACCTGGGGGCGCCGAGGATTTAACAGATGTTGCGGATGATGTTGCCTTTTTTTTTGGCCCAACAAAACTGATGCAGATGGTGCAAGTGGATGGCCATAGTGGATTGCCATTTCTGGAGGTTTCCTTGATTGGCATCTGGCATGAGGTCAGGAGTTGATGGAGTGGCTCATCAAAGTCACCAGAGAAAGGCGGCCATGGTAGGGAGTGATGACGGCTAGCAAGGGCAGAGGCCTGTATCGATAGCATCCATTATTATCCTATATCCCAGGATCGTTTCAAGCGAACGTATGCAAGAATTTCGTATCTTTTTGGTAAGAACCTTGGTTTTCACCTAAATGTCCCTTCAATCAAGACCTTCGACTACTTGGAACGAACAGCTACGGCTGCCCAAAGGTTTCCATATCCGAAGTCGTTTTCGTCTGGGATAAACTGCGATAACTCCACTTTCCACTGGGCCAAATGAACACCAGATCCACCACTCTCCTGGCTGGCCAGGGGCTATACGGAGGTGCGCTTGATGTGATCTCACCTGGGTTGGTCTTCAACCGAGTAACCTGAACCATGATGAACTGGACATCTTTGTCAGGCAGTGGTTTAGATTCTAGATTTCAGATCGTTAGACAGATGAGTTTGTCAAAAATCGGGGCATGCCCTCCCAAATGGCTATAGGGCTATAGGGGAACATCATGGTGGTTGGTGGATTGTGGCCGACAGGAGAATGAATTTGCGGACTTGGACGTAAAGGCATTCGCCAGTTGGAGGCCCCAGGCCGCCAGGCCCATTTTTGGGCGCTGTTTTGGACCCCCTTTGTGTGATACTCACCCTACTCACATCCCAAATGTGATTTTTTTCGTGAATTTCTGGATGGGTTCAACATTAAGAATCCTAGCCAGGCTTTGAAGTCAAGCCATTTTGGGGTTCCCAAAAGGTTTCAACTAGTGACTGCACTTGAGGTGCTCTGAAAAAGCCCAAGGTCATGGCGGAAGTCGCCAGGAGCCGGTTGTGACTGCTGCACCCAAATTTGAGACACAGATCCTGACAGACATCAGCTTGTCCTAAGAATGATGCGCTTTCGCCTTAAATCCACGGGTGAATCGGGTAATCATCAGTGCCCTTAGTAAATGGCAATTTTTTGGGTAGACAGACCCACATCCATCAACACTCGTTTGAAATTTAAGACACGCAAGGATCATGCGAGACCTGCAATATCCGGTTTGCTGCCTCAGCGGAGGGGCTGTGGCAGAAGAACAATAACTTACTGTAGTCTTACAAAACATAGAGTATGACAATGATGATGTATTTTGATGTGTTTTAGAAGTATGTACTATTGGGAGATCTAGGTTATTTTACAGTTTTGTTGAAAGACATCTTGGAAAACGAAGGTGAATTTGGCTCGGCACCGCTCAGGGTGGCACACACCGTCAGCAGCGCTCTCAGGGGTGGCATGGAAACCATCCTGAATCTAGGGTATACAATGGGTATATCAATGGATTGGTTTAAGGGAAAATTTACAGGAAACCATAGATTTTCCCATTAAATATGGGGCTTTCCCATAAAATTTTCCCTTAAACCAATCCATTGAGGTATACTACATTTTAATCTCGCATGAGTCAAGACTTTTTGACAAAAACATGTACGCTTGGTTGAGGTCTGTAGGGTGAAAGCTATGGCAGCCTCTGTGTGCCGCAGTGCCCGGCCCAAACGCCTTATTAAAACATTAAAAGACCGCCCATCCTTCCGTGTCCGCTTCACGCAGTGCGGCTGCCGAGTTGTTTCGTGGAAGTGATTCCGACTGGAAATGCAGCTCGAGATATAGATCTTGATTTTTTGGAGGTTTTGAAGCGGAGACATACTTCCCACCTTTGTGAAGGAATTTCGATTTTTATTGAACCACTTGCTGCCTCCGACAGGTTCCGACCATGTCTCGCCCCCAGCTGTCCGGAAACCGCCCCCTGAGCGAGGTGGGATTTGTGGGTGCTGCTGTCGCCATGTCAATTTTTATACTTATTGATCTTGTTGTGTCAGAGAATGTGATAGGATCTTCCTATCAAGTGCACAGCTGTCTACAGCGAGTAGCTTGCAACAAACGACACCATGTCAGCGAAGAAATCACAGGATTTCCACGTGAATTTTTTCCAGATCGCAACTCGCGGCATGTTGTTAGAGAAAGCGTCACAACTGTCAACATTTCTCCGGAAAAACGATGAAACATGGATGAATCCTTCATAAACAACAAACACGATCAACATGTCAACCACAAGAAATGGACTATTTCATGATTTTTACCCAGAAAATAGTGTCAGGTTTCCTACAATGGGGGTACAACAACCAAATCATCCCATTTTTTAGAGGATTTTCAATTCTACACCAACCATTTTTGAAACCTCCACTGGACTGACCCATCCGACGTGTCCAGGCTGACCCTGTCATGGCAGGCCTCGTGCAGGCGGAGAAGGTGAGCCTGACAGGTGTACAAGATACTTTAACTGTCAATCATCAACCAATTTGTGGGGTAAGGGTTTTGATGGAATTTAGCTTTAACATATACATACATAATCCATAAACATATTTTGATGGAATGGGGGGGTAAGGGTTCCTACCCTTCAATCAAAGGGGATCACAATTATACATTAGTTATCAAGGAAGATGGATGGGTTGGCGACTAGCTGGATTGGAAGAATAGTTCCCAATGACCAACACACATACACACACACACACCCTAAACTGGCCCTAAACTGAACACGGAACCCCAAAATGGCCACCATCCATGGGAAAATCATCTTACAAACCGCATGTTTGGGGTTTCCATGGTGAAATTTCCGGTGTATAGATCTAAAATCTAATGACCTTCCCAGTCTTGTGCTGCTGAAGTTGCGCCAAGGAGAGGCAGATGAAGTGCATTGAGTTGATTGCATCTTGGATTGCAAGAAATTCACTTTGATGGGTTGGTTTAATATGGGCATGTCTCCAAATCTGGGCAAGCTCAGGTCTGTTGCAGCTTTGTTCTATATACATCTTTCCACAGAAATCTGGCGTCGGATGATTCTGACGATTCTCACGTCCCTAAACCTTTTAAACATCCAACAATTGGCATGCCTTAGGCCTTCCAAAAGGTGCCAATTGTGTGTGTGTGTAACATCTGAACAGATGTAAAACTTCTTTTGGTTTTATCTCACATTTGCAGGGGGCCAGGAACCCATGACTGTCCTGGCCAACGAAGACCAGACAGCATGGGGGTGAAAACGTACCTGCGATATTTTGAACTGTTGAACACGCTGTCTTGTTACTGCACTGTTGTCGCAATCTGGAATCAATTTTGGTCATTTATGATTTGTTTCGCTGCATCAGAACCTTCCTCAGTTTTCGCCGAAACCATGTCGCCGACGATACTTGGGTTTTTTTTGGATTATTTCGCCGACA
>Ga0126342_10005409_pt1 | contig 22254 bp, 15 predicted proteins | sample Cyp1metagenome_FD_92528 | JGI IMG/M metagenome (GOLD analysis project Ga0126342, IMG submission 92528) | Coral microbial communities from Lord Howe Island, Old Settlement Bay, Australia - Cyphastrea 1 metagenome | ecosystem: Host-associated > Invertebrates > Cnidaria > Coral ...
AGGAGGAGGACAACGAGAGGAGGAGGAGAGGAGAGGAGGAGGAGGAGGAGGACGAGGAGGAGGAGGAGGACCAGGCAACTGACATAAAATCTAACAACCCTCACCTGGCAGGTGGGGAAAAACTGACCTATGTACACTGAATTTGGAGGGTTTTGCCAAGCAAGAATTGAAACAGCTGTGAATTTTGAGGTTTTTGTCAAGCAAAAATTGAACACAACAATCGAAATGGAGAGTTGCATCATACCGAATGGGGATAATGGGGAATCCATATGGTCGACCGAAATGGGAAGCTAAACAAACAACACATATGGAATCGACTTGGTATTTCTGATTGTGGGTGCCCAAAGATGGGCTGCGCATATCAAAGATGGTCAACACAACTATTGACCGATCCCAAAATCGCGAGCAAATCATTCAACTCCCTATGTATTTTTTGCTAATTACATCCCCATACAATCCCAGCTCAACCGCCCCAAGTCTGGTTCATTATGTGAAAGGGAATGAGAACCATGTTGCTTACCCAGTATCGTTTTTTAAGGGTTTCAACTGCAAATGTTCCCTCCGTCCAATTGAGCAGTGTCAAAAATGTTCTTTCATTCCATTGCATTCTATCTGGTTGGTTTTTAATAGGGTTTCCCATAATTGATAATTAGTACATAATCCAAAATGTGTTCCATTCCACAGCACAATTCCGGACAAGGAAACCATAAAATATCAATACTGTAACCATCTATGGTTATATTATCTGCAATTATATTGATTCATTGATATATGATTAATTATAGATTGTATATAATTATCATACATAGATGGTTATTATAAACAGATATTGATATACCATCATCATACTTATCTATATAATTATACATACTATATTGATTCTTACAACCGTAGTTGTTATTTAACAACAAAACTATTTATCAGCGTATGTATATATATAATATGTATATATACTTATCTATGTACAATAACCATCCATCTATGGTAGCTTTCGACTCACCACACGTGCGCGAAATCGCGCGCCTGCCATCGGGATATCTCTGCTGCATGCTGCGGATGTTCTGCCAGAGCCTGAGAATGACCTTTTTTTCTGGGCATGATATAGGGATGCCGTGGGGATATAATGGGTGTATATACATATAATATGTATATATAATGATATATAATGATATTATATATATAATGATATATATATATATATTATACATATAATAATGATGTGTTATTCTGCGCGCCAAGATTTTTTCAACATGGCCAGGGACCAAAATTTCAGCATCTTCCACAACTTGTGGCTGAATTTGTTCGTCAGTGGTGGGACCAACCCAGTGTTATTCGAAGTTCACTCGTCAATGTTTGCTGGCTATAAAAATATACCTGGCATAGTTAACTATGAATGTAGTCATAGTTATAGTACTCATATTCTGCATACTCATGCTGGGTTAATGGTTAGTATACTATGATCATCCCTACAATATTGGATAGTATAAACCGCTATGATCACCAACTAACATTAACCATCTTGGTTTTTTAACGGACCATGCACACCATTGAGCGTACCACGCCATACTCACCAGCACCTTCAGAGGGAATGAATCAAGAAACTCCAGTCATCAGTCATCATTCATTGTATCACCCAACTTCAATGGGGCCATGGTGCTTTCAACAAATTGGATTGGTAAATGCACAATGAAAGGCCTATATTAGCAAATATGATCACGACTTTTCACGGATATTTTCTTGGTAAAATATCCCCAAGACGTCAAGCATCGCCACCCTGTCCTGTGGTCCCTCACAGATCTTTCCGCCCCAAGTGCCACGAGGCCGGAAAGTGATTCCTGCAGCGGCCCGTGGCCATGAAGTCAAATTGACCAGATTTTGTGTCTCGCGCTTCGATCCACATTCTCCAAAACAAAATTAAGACCTATTCTCTACAAAAGTTGACAAAAACATCCAAAGACCGTCAACAGCCATGATGCTCACAAACGCTGCCCTGCACACGAATGTGCTGCGAAGCAATCTGTTCACTGGTTGGTAGAATTTCCGGTTGTTCCATTTTGACAGAGAGTTCTGAAAAGAGTGGTCAGTGGCAGAAGCCCAAGTCATTACACCTCCGAGATGGAGGTATAGGTGAGAGCTTAACTGTGCCTTTTGGAGGGTGCGCCCCTCCCAGGCGCTGCGGTTTGCCCTTTGCCCCGGCGCACGTCTTTTGGAAGGAACGAAATTCGCGGAGAGCTTCCGGCCTGCAGAATCATGGCGATATGGGTGGGTCTGAAAATTTGGTATACCATCAATTCATTGCCATTTCAATATTTGATAGGAAAAGTGATGATATTCTGATAAACCCTCTGGATTTTGTTTTTTTCCTATTATTCTCTTTGTCATACAAACCCATTCAATAAACAGAATAGACCAGCCTTGGATGATAACGAAAAAAATTTAGGTGTCTGAAATTGGTGACCCAAGAAAAACCATCCATCCAAAGTACCATGTTGCTCGTACCCTCTGGTAAACTAACATAACTATAGAAAATCACCATGTTTAATGGGAAAACTCACTATAAATGGCCATTTTCAATAGCTATGTTAGTTTACCAGAGGGTATATTTAGTGAGAAATCCCACAGTCGGATCATGATAAATTTCCCACCTCGGAGTGCCACCCCACAGCAACGTAGGAACGGCCTCCGTGCAGGCTGCGCAGGCACAAATGTTACGCCCAAATTGGTGCTTTCAACCAACAAAAGTTGACTTTAACCAACAAAACATTGGATTTCATCTAGTAATAATGAAGATTTATTCAAGCAACACCGTAGTTTAACCGATCATGATGCCGATCTTACCAACAATAATCGGGGTCGCTCCAAATATGGGTAATGAGGTAGACCTAAAACCACAAATCCTCCCCCAAATTGGCCAATTTACCATTGGCTCTTTGAAAAACCATACAGAAACCAAATGTATATAATAATATATATATATATATGTGTGTGTGTTGCATAGAGATAGAGTTGCAACATTATATCGTTTTTTCGTGCTGAATTGTTATTCACCAACATGTAACTTCAGGGGAGTTGGGGATATACCATCCCCCGAACCAACACACCCTGAGAATCGCGACTTTTTTTTTAAAGGAAAGTAGCCGTCCTGACAGGGTCTATGTTAGTTGGGGGAATAAATATCAAATGATGTGACTTCGACCAATGCAGACCTAAGGTAGTGAATATCTCTGGAGATACCAAAACAGCTGAAAAGTTGGAACGCTGTAAATTACGTGGATGTTATATATATATATATAATATGCTAATCCCATCTGACACAATAATCCACCATGGGTCCCAAAACCCAGAAAAATGTGGTTCATTATCACAATTATGATCATTATATAATATTGTTATTGCTATGGTAGCTACAATGTATATACATATTCTTACTATATATATAATAGTTGTTATCATCGTTGTTTCACTATATGCTGGCATCATGGATAGTAACCTCCGGTAGAGTAACAGTTTGCTATGGAAGCCATGTCCCATTAAGTTCGAAGATTTACCCATGAAAAAAAAAAAAAAAGATTTTCCATAGATCAACAGCATTTGTCGTAGCTAATTCTTACGTATGTTTTTTTCGTGTATATAGGATTTTAATGGATTTTACATTTTACCTCCAGGCTTTTGCCTCTAGTTTACCCATCTTTTTTATCTATAGGAATTTTACCCTCCTTTAAACTACACCATTTTGCGGAAAACCCAGCATTTCAGAAATCATTTCTAGATCATGTTCTTAGGGAAACAATGGGTTTTCCACAATATTGTCAACGTTTACCCTGGGCTAACCCATTATGATCTTTATCCGATCTATCCCATTTAGATATATTAAGATAATCCCATTAGATCATCCAACATGGTTAATATATCCCACAAATATGATCTTTATTGATGCATGATTATCCCATATCTTTACCCCAGGGTACCGAAAAAAATGACCTGTGGTCACAGGTCGGTCCCGCTGTCGGTCCCGCTGGCAGCGAAGGCTTTAAGGCCCCCAACTCCATCGAAGCTTTCTTCCAGACCTGGACGCGGGTGATGTGAATGTTGGTTTAGAACCCCCAGGAACTGTAGAAATATCATGAAATATAATGTGTATATCTTATATCTATATTTTAAAAAAATAGTAAATATAAATGAATATATGAATATAGTAAGTACATCTATACCTATGTATAATATATAGAAATATAATATTGAAAATCTAAGATAACTCAGATGTACAATGTATGATATATATATATATATATATATTATACGTGTAATTATATATATATATACATATGATTATGATAGATGATATACCAGTATCTACTAGAAAACCATATCACAATCAATAGAAATCCGAGATATTGCCCAGGAATGTGATAAGTTGGGATTGCAGCAAGACAGATGCGGGTACCGAACCAAATACATGAATACTTGTGAGCCACAAATCATGGATGTGCACCCCAAACAGAAAAGTTAGTTGCCATGTATTGCAATATTTATATATACGATATATATATATATATTATAGATATATATTATAGATATATATTATAGATATATATTATAGATATATATATATATATTATAGATATATAGATTATCGGTGAATCATTATCAATAGAAACAATGGTGAGATGTATTTCATGCCTAAATGGGAATAATCTATGATAAGCTGAAGACTGGGGGCATGCACCACTTTTCGCCTTTCCATTGGTGGAGACTTAAAGCAGAAAATGATGGCACCCCCAACTATCCGCCCAAGTCAGCCCAACGCAGGCAACCCCATGGTCAAAAATCCGGTGACTTTGAAACCTTAAGTTTCAAGGTCTCTATAGGAATGCATATCCCTCATTTCAGAAAATGGACAGAAAATGGACAGAAATCAAATCAAAATCTGCCCTGGAAAGAAATTTGTAACCAATGAATATCCAGGTATACCTCATTTCATAGCATTTTCATGTCCACACATCCAATCCACCTCCGTAATAGAAGCTATTCAGCACTGCATTGTAGCGGTGAACGCAGCCGGAGTGACCTCAGTTCCCCATTTTGAAACCAGGTTGAGACCACCAACCAATCAACTAGATATATAACAGCCAGATTGTATCACCTACATATATTTATAATCTTTAATATATACATAATTATACATATACACATAGGTATACATGCGTATACATATGTAACCCCGATAGGCTTCATACACATCCCTCTCTGCTCTGGGGCAACTGGCTGAAGAAAATCTCTGGTCGCCCTCGACCCCTGAGAGCTGTCAGGGTCACCACTTTCAACGGATTGGGAGTCCAAGTATAGCTAGAGTCAATGAGTTGGTTTAAGGGAAGGAAAATCCTAACAGGAAACCATGGTGTTTCCATTGAAAAATGGGGGAGTTTCCTGCAACTTCTCCCCTCAAATCCTCAACTCATTCTGGGAAAACCATTGAACCCCCCCCAAAAAAATGGTGGATCATAGGGCTATTAACATCTTATCAATCAGCAAACAAAGCCCATGGCCAGCATGGCCTCCTTTGCGCATCCAAGTGAGATAGGCTCTGAAACTACATCCCTTGGAACCTTTTGTAACTGGCAGATCCCGTTCAACTGCCTTAGAATAGTAATTAGAAATGAATGAATATACTTAAAGTACCTAGGGTTATACCAGACCCATGGCGAAGGTTCCCTCCCAGTGGTTGGTGAAGGTTGGGCATGCAGTTGCTCATAAGCATTGGATTCCACCTCAAAAAGTGTGGTTGCTTGATGGCTGTGTCTGGGTTTGTCTGAAAATAGTTGAAAATAAAGCAAAATCCAACAGTCTATCAGATTTTTCCCCTGTTAAAATAGCTTGTTTTTGGTGGTATTTCGGTATCTCCACATTTTTTGGACCAACCCATCTGGCAAAACTTTCTACACGCTTCCCACCATCACCGGGGTGCCCATGCTCGCAGCAAACGACGCGATCCGTGTCCATCTGCTTCTGGTGAGGTAGGGCTTGAAGCTGATATGACTGATATGGATCTTTCATGATCTTTCATGATCACTGAAAAGATCTGAAAAGCACTCTACCCTCCACGTCAAAATCAGGTACCAACAACTTTCCAAGAATCACTCAAATAGAAGTAGCTTCCGTGTTCCTCAAAAACCCCTCCCAGCCCCATTCCCAAAATCAGCTCCTCTCCGACTGCAGGGTGGTAATCGAAAAGAAGTACTGGAGGATAACCCTCAAAGGAAGACCTGGCAGGGTGATTTTCAGTGAATCGCCTAATCTTTGGCAGGGTCTAGATGAGTTTTTTAGTTCCAAATATTAGTATATATTCATATGAGTTATTCATTTTCAGCTGGATAAGATATGATATATATATATATATATATATAATAGTCTATCGTTCCAAATACTGAAAATTCATAGCCAGCTAGATATCTCCTCGTTCTCGAATATGAGTTCCGAAGATCATTTTCAGTATTCCCTGTGAGATTCCCCCGAAGATGGGGACTTTGCAATTTAAGCTGGCTGTATTTTGGGATCCAATTTTTGGTCGTTTTTTTGAGTCTTTGGCTTGTCATTTTCAGATCTGAAGCCATCAAACTTGTATAGATTCAAATTTGTTTTCACCTGTACTTCTGACAAAGATGTAACGGATCGAAAAGGGAAACACACCTTTTACATACCAGACTCGCAGATACTGGGCGACTATGTATGAATCTATTGGACCATAGCCTCAATTCCCGGCATTTGAGATCACCCGTGGACCGTCCAAACAGAGTGGATGCCTCCAACATGAACGTCATCCAATCAGAAAACATTACCCTCTGGTAATTTAACGTAGCTATTGAACATGACCATTTATAGTGGATTTTCCCATTAAAAATGGTGATTTTCCATAGTTATGTTAGTTTACCAGAGGGTATTATGCCGGTTAAAATTTTACATAAACAGAGAATAGCAGTGATAGAATTGTGCCTGAAAATGTGGTATACCATCCAACTGGCCGTCTTAATTTAATAGGAAAAATCATGATACGCCATTTGGGGGGTAGCCTACTTTCAGACACGCCGAAATGGATATGGATATGGTTCCATCCCATGAACACCTGCATTGTATCCCATTATATCCCCATTAAATCACTATCTGGTTGGTGGTGCAATAACCATCTTGAAAAATATGAGTTCGTCAATGGGAAGGATTATCCCATATGAAATGGAAAATAAAAGTCATGTTTGAAACCACCAACCAGCTATGTTTGCTATACTTCAAATCACTACTGAAATCACCATGTTCCCTCATGAAATCACCATTTTCCCGAGTCAAATCACCCTGTCACCCAGGTTAAAATCACCTGACGTTTCATGGACACCTGACGTTTTGGGTGACCCAAAAAGACGTCTCCGACCAGCTGGGATCTCAACAAGAGAAGTTTGATGGGTGGCCGCTGTCCTGACGTCTGGAGAATTGGAGGAATAATTCAATTTCAACATATTTCATTGGTTTAAGGGAAAATCTACAGGAAACCATGGCTGTTAGTTTCCTGTAATTTTTCCCTTAAACCCATCCAATGAATATTTCAACAGGAAGTTTTACCTATGTCAACTAGTGTCAACTATAGTTCAAACGAACTATAGTGACTGTATTCGAAACTGGTGTGACTCAATGTCAACAAAACAAAGTCTGAACAGTGCTTGGATTTGTCTCAAGATATCAGGGAAACCCCCCAAAATCCTGAATTTATATCAAAATATCGAACTGCAGTGGTTTAGAAGCTCATATGTTTCCCATGTGTTCCCATCAAAGATTACCAATGTTCCCATATGTTCGCATATTTTTCTTGGGGTCACACCATTTTCAGACCATGGCGCGAAGCCGCGCCTGCGATGGCCCTTGGCACCTGGCTGCCGTCGTTGAGCTCCTCCTGATGCGACCAGTGGAGAATCATCCGATCGTAAGCGGTTTATATCACCACCGTTTTAAGGGGCGGGGACGTACCCAAAATGTAAGCTACATTTTGAGATGGTGTTTTTGAGGGCCTTGAAAATGTAAGCTTACGGCACCTGGGAGACGTTCAGCGACCAATTCTTACATTTAAGGGGGGGTCCCAAAAAATGTCTCTTACATTTTGGTATGGTCTGCGCCTGAAAAGTAGCCTTTTTCAGAACAGGGGACTGTGAGAGTGCGCTTTTTGCACTTCTCTTTACACATTCTCTGTTTTGACATATGCATTGACTGGCAAGAAAAAACAAATGACAAGACTCAACTCTCTGCATCCTTCCCTTGGGGCGTGCAAAACAAACAAAAAACAAAAAACAACCCTATGTCACAGGCACTCTGGCCCAGTAGGTCTTCTTGGTGTTTTTGCTTTTTTTGTTATTATTTTTTTTTGTTTTTTTTGTTTTTTTGGTTTTGCTAACCTTGGACCTACTCTATCTTCTTTTGGTTCTTAGTCAAATTTTCCCAATAATATGGCGTTCCTAGCATAAAGTCACATTTTTCCTTGCATAAAGTGGCATCATTTTGTACAGTCCCCTTACATACGGGAGTGCAGCATTTATTTGACATGAGTCCAAAGTCATTTTCAAAGAGACAGTTGTGCTTTGAGCTCCTTTAAAGAAGTAATGGAAGAAGGACAACAATATGTCAGAATGGAATCCTTTGAGTACCTATTTTAAATGAATATGGTCTTCCTATTTCAGAACGTGTTGGCGCCATGCGCAAAACTTCCCATATCTCTTGATAAGGCTGTGAAGCAATTGACTGAAAAAAATTGTGAAGTAGAAGTGTATGTATATAATACTTTGGGAAGAGACATGGTTGCATGTATGCAGTCTGCCCTTCCATATGAGTGAAACAACAGAACAAAACAAACATCATTTTGAAGAAGTGGAATCTTTCCTTTTAAAGCAAATGTTATGCAGAAAAAAAGATGGTGAGGCTTATCTTCATTAAGGTTGTATTGCAGGTGTTAACGTATTGTATTTCTTCAAGAATATTGCTTTTTATTTCAGGAACTATCTTGTCTTCAAGGCAATTCTTTTGAAGAAGGGAAGTCTCTCCGTTAGAAGCAAACGCCATGGAGAAAAAATGAGAATGAGGCTTAACCTCATTAAAGGATGTATCGCATTTGTCCACACATGATAATCTTTTCTTGCAAGAATGTTGCTTCATATTTAAGGAAATATAAGGCAGATTGCAGCCTATAAGCAGCATGTTCCTTCAACAGTAATGTTTCTTGTTTCAAGGGATGCTGCAATGTGCATCGGCCATTGCACCTTTTGACAGCAATACTGAATGTCAATCGCACACTGCATGTTGTGTAGGAATCTGATGTTTTGAAAGACATACTGTATGATTGAAGGCAAGCTTAATATTACGATGAAAGGAAGAAAGGCCACATTTCTACAGGAAGGAACGCTGCATGTTTAGAGGAGTGCTTTATATGTTGTATGAATACTCTTCCTTGAAAGAAGTAATGCCTTGCCTTGAAGGAAAATTGCAGCTTGTAAATGAAAGATCTATTTTGAAATGAAGATGTTTGCCAAGGCAGCACTGTATTTGATAGATAAATGCCTCATAATGTGCATGGGTGCTTAAAGGGTTGCATTTGCAGCTGTTTCAAAATGGTTTGGCTTACTGGGGTGTAGTAATCTATCAATACTGTTTCCCCTTCACCGACTATTTGTATGTTTTACATATTTTTTGGCTGGTGGCGGCATCTTCTTTGGATGAACATCTTGACAAAGACATCAGGCATGATGATGTGCATGAAGAATTAGCACCAACAACATACTGTAAAACTAACCAAAAACGCACTCACAGTCCCCCGCTCTCCAGATTTCCAGGGTGGTGATGTTACCTTCTGGTAAATTAACATAACTATGGAAAATAACCATTTTTAATGGGAAAATTCACTCTAAATGGCCATTTTCAATAGCTTTTTGTATGTTTACCAGAGGGTATGTTCTCCATGTATAGATGGGATCAACCGTGATGAAAACCACGGTTAGAAATGGGATGATCCTCGCAGTGGAGTTTCATCACTTTCATCTGCAGGGTACTCTCTGGTAATTTGTTACGTAGCTATTGAAAATGGCCATAGAAATCACGTGAGTTTTCCCATTAAAGACGGAGATTTTCCATAGCTATGTAAACGTTTACCAGAGGGTACCGGAAAAGATTGAGAGGAACTGATCTGCAAAAGAGGAAGATTCAACTGATTCAACTGATTCAACTCAAAATGACTGCAGGTTCCTGGAAGCAAAATGATCACAGGATTGAAGGGAAGACTCGCAGTACCGGTTGTATCGACACATAGCTTCACAAAAAATGTTCCCATGCCGAAAAGAAGGTACAGCTGGATCAGCTGGATCCATAGGGTACAATTTAACAATATTTAACATAGCTATGGAAAATGGCCCATTTGTAGATGAGGAAACTTTACTTTTCAAAAATGGTGATTTTCCAATATCTTCCATAGCTCCAAGGTGAGACCCGCCAGCTGTCAGTAGTTGGAATTATAAACCCATAAACTATAGTCATTTCCCCACATAGGTGCTCCCAAGGCCCCATACACAAGGTATCACAAGGTTTGTTTTTCAATTGCATCAGACAGGAATAATTTACTCCAACCCAGCCGCTGACTTTGTGGCCAGGGAGACGTTTCCGGCTGGAGAACCGTTCCAACAAATTGTTTCATGGGTGTTCAGCCGGGCTGTGGGATTGAATACCAAACACATCATCACAATAGTTGCCTGGGGCTTAAGTACGCCGTACTTTAGCGATGTTCATAGAAGAACAAGGCTTGTCTCAAAGTCACTGGTGGAAGCTGTGCAACAACCGTTACAGATGAAACGTGCTAAGTACGGTGTACTTAGCATGGTCGGACCCAACAGACATTCATCTGGCGCTAAGTCGCTAAGTCTGTCAAATCTGTATGTCAAATAAACATCAAAAACTGGCTATGTGGACGTCACATGGATGTGGGGGGGGTCGAACCTTCTTAAGTACGCCGTACTTAGGCCTCCTCGTTTTGAAACAAAGAAAACAATGGTGCAATGATCCGGACGACTCCTGCATGTGTTCATGTTGTTTTCCTAGTTGTGGTCACCAAAAGCTTTTCGTAGCAACCCATTTTGAGGATTGTTTGTTGAACTGGTTTCCCGTTTTTCTCCACTTTCCATCACTTGGGTTAGCAAGGCAGTAGTGCAGGTTCTCATGAGGAATTTGGTTTTGCAACCCAAAAGAGGCGGACATGTGAATTCAGAAAGAAGATGAAAAAAAACTTGTGATCATATTCTTCTGCAAATAGCTCGGCGCAACCCTGTTGAAACTCATTCCCCCCTTGTGGTTATGTATTGGTTTAGTATTCGCAGAGCAGCCATGCAGTTAGTAGTTGTAATTATAATCCCATTAACTAGAGTCATTTCCCCCTAATCAACCCAAGAGTTCACCAAGTTGCGTCACCTTAGCTATCATACATCAGCATACATCAGCTATAAATATCTATAAATCCCATTCAATCCACATTTCTCTTGGTTTTTTATCAACATGTTCCATCCATTTTCCTATGGTTTCCTATCGTTTCCTATGGTTTCGTGGCCTTTTTGGGTCTCACCAACCTGTCATCCCCGAGCCACCTCTTCCCCCTGTTCCTGGCGGAGCCCGATTGAACGGATGGATTTACTTCTTCAATATTTAGATACCCTCTGGTAAACTAACATAACTATGGAACATCACCATTTTCAATGGGTAAATCCACTATAAATGGCCATTTTCAATAGCTATGTTAGTTTACCAGAGGTAGATATGTTGAGTGGGAAATTAATTAGCAAACATATGCAAAAAGATGCAAACATATGCAAGAACTGTGCAAAAAATCATCAAAAATCGTTGGTGATGTTTTTGTACATTCATCGATGGGAGTTTTGAACTAATTGCTTAACATTTGCGTACTTTAACTGATCAATATATATCTATCTATCTATCTATCTATCTATCTATCCCCGATGTAGAGTAATTGAATGATCCTTGAAACAAAGTTGAAGTTCCCAGTGGAGTTCGGTTGCGCACTCAACAAGAAACAAGGATGTCAGCATCAAAATGATCAGCAAATATGGAAACAACAAGACATAATCACAGTGGTTTTCTAGCTCTATCTTGGATGTCTCTGGCATCCTGACACCACATCACTCTTCGAGGGGATCCCTGATCAGCTTCAACAGGAGCCCAGGTTCTTCCATATGTTAGCCAAACATCAAGCATCCCCCGAAACTTGAAACTCCCCGAAACACTTCGGAAAGAAACGACGAGAAGACGACAAAAAACCCGAAACTGGGACCCAAAATTTCGCCGAGCCCAGCAGTCCCGCACCAACAGCTGCCTCAGGTCAAGTCTTGGTGGGTCTATGATAGGGGGGTTGCCCAGAATGAAATGTTATGAATGTTATGAATGTTGGGATAAGATACAGATCATATATCATTATGTTTGGACCCACTTGTTGATCTTCATTGATTCAATCATTGCAGGTGTGTGTTTCCCATTCCAACATGGCTGGAAGCTTCATTTCTTGGCTCTGATGACTTCCAAGTGCATCATCGTAGGGCCATTGACACCGAGCCGTCCGATCCCACACCGTGCCCACCAGCCACAGCATTCTTTTGTGCACAGAGCCAGCTCATGTTGATTGGTCACCGTCACCGTGTGCCTTTTTGACATCAAAGATCATCAAAACACATACATGTTGCATCAGAAGTACATCTCGACCCAGCCACATGCCAGTAATGAAACCCTCTGGCATGCTTCGACCCTTCCTTCGCAAGCTTCGAGCAGGAATTCCGGCCCTGAACGCCTCCGTATCAGATCTGCCGCAGTCAATCCCCGCGAGTTCCGCAGATTCAGCTTTGCCCCTGCAGCAATCAAAGCCGCAGCACATTCGTCATTCCCGGAGAGTAAGGCTAGCATCAAAGGCGTTGCGCCTTTGGCATGATACATGAGGGTGTTGAATATTGTGACCTTGTGAAACCGGTGCTGCAAAACCAGTAAGGTGTGTATGGCCCGGTACAGCGCCGTGCGATTGCACCAGTCGCAAGTCTGAGCATTGACATCAGCTCTCATTTCAACCAGACGATACACGAACTCTGCACCTCCAGCACAGGTTGCTGCACTGTAAAGCGCATGAGTCGCATCCATGGAACTGATCATGCTGTGTCTGAGGAGCTCCTCCATGACTTCAAGCGCGGCCCCGCTGGCAGCACTTTCCAGCGGAGTGAGGTCGAAAGAATTGGACTCAAGCAGGCACCGAGCACGGAGGAGAATCTGGACGGCCTCTGCATTGTTCAATCCGGCTGCAACAATAAGAGGTCTGGCAATAATCGCACTGCTGGCGACCCTGCCTCTGGCAGAGATCAAAAGCCGGACAGCCTCATTGTTCTTGAAGGCGCAGGAAATGGCGAGAGATGAAGCCCCCGATTCAAACCCAAGATCTGGGTGGACTTTCCTTGTGACTTGGTCCGGATCTGCCTGAAGTGCCAGTAGGTCTTGAATCAACGCTGGGTCGCCATTCAGGGCCGCATAGTGAAGGGGCGAAAATCCAGCACTGTCCCTCTCGCAGATGCTGCGGAAACCATTCTGATGGAAAAACTTCATGACAAGGGGTGAAAAATCCATATCCATATGGGTTTGCTCAAAGCCAGGAACAGGCTCGAAGAGGTTGCAATCCAAACCTCTGGAAAGAAACATTTGATGGTTCAGCAAAAAACGAAAACCTGGCAAGTCCTGGGCTTTGAGAAGCCAAAGCAGCTTGCGCTTTAGTGCTTTCATGAGAACCGGCCCAAGTTTCGACCGATCCTCGGGCACTGTGAAAGCTCCTTCACCCACTGGCCCAGACCCAGCGCGAAGGGATGCTCCAGCGCCCGATATGAGCTGAAGATCATTGGGGCCTTTCACCTGAATCCAGGACTTGTTTTGAGAGAGTTCTCGGCAAGATCTCTCCAATCTGCACCAGCCCCTACTATTCCAGGTGAATGGAGTGATGAGATTGGTTCCACTCGGATTCTCCAAGACTGGTACAAGGGCAAAAAAGAAGGAGCACTTGTCCACATATGCTGGTATGCTGTTGATGGCATCCGGCAATTTGCTGCTGTGGGGGAAATGTTCACTAAGACATTCCGTCTGTGGGCACGAGAAATAATCATACCAAAAGAAGAGTGGCTCTGACAGAATCTTCGACGTGGGCAAGGGTTTTAAATTTGGATTGTGCCCTTCGGAAAGTAAATCTACAGGTATGCTCTTCAAGTTGCCCATCATTTCCTTCAAAGCCTCCTGCAAGACCCTCATCTGCTTGCACTCTGGGTCCGGGTGGCTACTGTCAACCCATTGGTGTGAAACAAATGCCGCATTGCCCATATTCCTTTGGAACTCCACCAACACATCTCTGGCCTTTAGCGCTTCATGATGCTCGATCTTGGTCATCTCCAACAAGGTGCCCAAAGGTACCGTGTACATAGGGAAAAGCATAGGCAGCTTTTCGCCGTCATCGAGCTGAGTCCTTAATGATCTTGCGTACTGGGCCAAGGGTGTCAATGAACGGGCACCGCAACATGCCATGGCAAATATGATGCTACAAGAGTAGCAGGTACCCAAGTTGTTGGTCATAGGAAATTACTGTATGTAAATATCCGGATAATAATATTCATTAAGAGTTTGAACCATTTATGCAATAATATCCCATTGATGCCATTTATGGGCATCCAAATCATATCCAACAATCAGAATCATCTATCTGGGCAAATGACAGTCATTCACTGACCTGAAATAAGACTAGTTCGGGATAGCTACTCTTACTAATCATATCTAATCATCATTCCAGTGAGGTCATAGTGAGGTCACTATAATCTAGCCAGATCTGTGATTGTCAATGTGGAAGTCTCCTCAGACTCCCGTTGGCGACGGCTTCTGTGCTGAAGACGGCGCTCTCCCTGTCTGCTTCTGCACTTTACAATATTAGGCAGGGCACTCTTGTTTGGTGGATCATAGACATATGATGATCGCCTAAGTCTGACATCCCCAAATGTGGTTTATTCCGCCATCAAGCATCCCAAAAAACACCAAGCCTTGAATCCGTCATGTTGCAACATCCCAAATGTCGAGGTATGTAAAGGCCAGCACTATTTATATATATATAGCTATATATCTATAACTATATATCTATAAGTACATATAACTTGTAACCGTGCACTCTCTCATGGTCTAATCTTGAGATAGAAATGACCTTGTTGGCCCACAGCCGCTCCCAACAAGGCTCTCGGCGCTGACAAATTGGGGCCCCAACAAGGCACGCTGACGTTGGACGCCTATCATTTGGGTTGGCCACACATCATTCATATGGCCAATGTCAACAGATAGTGTCATTGGGTCAAGCCGTCAACCGTCACACTTGGAACTGAAATGGATCCCGATCAAAGCTGTCCTCTCAACAAACCGCGATTCTGAAACTAGAATGTCTGTCACTGATCATGATGAGCTGTGAAGTCAATGAATGGTTAGTTTCTGGACTATTCCCCACACAAGTCACCAAGAAGTGAAACGCGTGGTCGGTGGGCTCTAACCCCCTCGGCACTCGGACATACAAATGGGGATAATTACACGTCACTTCTTCACCATTTCCAACTTCATAGACATTCATAGATCTTCCGAGCATTGTCACCAGCCTTTTTGGTTGCTGGATGGAAAATTCTCTTCATGGTGAGTTTTTTCCACATCTTTTTGTATGTTTACAGGAGGCTTCGCGGGCGCGAAAACCACAGTCACCATCCAACCCCTTCGAATCACCAAGGAGATGTAGACAATTTAGAGCTCCCCCTGACTATCCAGCCTTCTGCTGCTTCAAAATTATGTGTTGGTTTTTGCAGGTGAGTGTGTCATATCGTTTCTGTTTTGGCTAAACTACAGCTTGTTTGCTTCAATCCTACTTGAGTAGAACAATAATCTCAATGGATTGGGTTTTTTCGGTAAATTTACAGGAAAGCCCCATGATCTGAATGGGAAAATCTATGGTTTCCGGTGAAGATTGTCCCTTAAACCCATTGAAATCATCCCCATTCGGCCCCTGATATACAATGGTCCATTCTCTATAGATATACCCGTAGGATCCATGGTGCTGATATATATGGTAACATGGATCCCATCAATATACCCCATTCATGTTAGCATATATAGCATACATGGATCCTGTGGGATATATATATATACATCCCTGATTCAATTGGATGGGTTTCATTCATCTTTTCAATGGATTGGTTTTGTTGAATTTGTTGGGACAATCTTCAGGATCTTCAGGACATCATGTTTTTTTTACACGGTTTCAAGGGGGTTTCTCTATATGTTTCCGTCCAATTCAGCTCGAGATTTTTCGCGCCTCGCAGCCTGCCACGGCTCTTGCAACGCACCTGCTGGAGACATCTGGCATCAGTCGCTGGGTTTTTTGTGAAGCAAATCAATGGATTTACCACTGTAACCTGTGAGGGAATAGCCGGAATCTCATTAGTCGTACCAAGTTCATTGGCAAGATCCCATTGGTGATACATGTGGCCTGTCATATCCCAAGACGAATCCCAGAATTGGAGTGGGCTATATTTTTGGGTGTCAATCCCAACACATGAAATCACCTTTGCATATTTGCCAGCCATAAAATCATGACCATGGACAATAAGAAATAATAGATCAAAATATCATGGAATTGGATGATGGGAAATTTTACAGGAAAGCTCTATATTTGATGGTAAAAACCCATGGGTTTCCGGTTAAGATTTTCCCTTAAACCAATCCAATGAGAATATGAATATACCGAAAAGATTTGGTGATTTCTTTGGATCCCAAACGGTCCGTTGGGATCCCGACAAACAAAACTGATGATGTTCCCATTTCCGTAAGGTAGTAAGGTAGATAAGTTAGTAAGTCTCCCCATTTGGGGCATGTTCATCTACTTTTTGGTTCGTTGAACATGGGGTATATAATCCATTATAATCCACTGCTTGATCATGGTTACTGTTACATTGCCATTTTGGGAGTATACACTATTTTCAGACATACCATGAGATAGCCAAATAGTCCAACTATCAGACTTGGTTCCAAAGAACCTCGAGCCACAACCCAAGCAAAACCATGGGCTCCAGCCTGATGCGGGACCTCAGCTGGGAAATCCTTGGTCCCTGACCGTTCCCTGGGCTCTTTGGAGCCCCGCCATTTCTGTGGGGTATGGGCGGCTCATAGTTTCAGGGGCACCATATGGATCCATATATGGACCATATGTTTGGTCATTTTCAGCCCGGGCTGCCCTAAACCATCCAGTTTGTTTGGTCCAATGACTTGACCAAAAAACTCACCCCAACAGAAAGGGCCCAGCTGGAGCAGCTGGATTTTCCGCAGGAGTGCCTCTCTTAGTGTGATCTCAAAAGCGACTGGCACAACTCGCAGAGACATCTCCCAGGAGCTCAAGGTATACATATATATATAGCGAGACCTGGCTGTGGTGCTTAGCCCAAAAGCTCCTGCGGCGATTCTGACATTGGCATATTTTTGGTACAGAATTCCCTTGGAAATCGGGACTTCGTCCATGACATGCCAGGAAGGTTGATGGGGGGCTTACTACTCTTGCAACCACTGGAAGGTGATGTGTGATTCAACGCTGGATCTGTGCATGGCTAATCATAGATGTCCTCAAAAAAAAATCGCTTAGATTACTGTACATCCCAATTGAAGGGGAAGATATGCTTCGCAACTACTCAACCAACGTTTTAGCAGTATGGAGCTGTATCATATCAGATACCTACTATCATGATCTATGAAATATTGCCTCAAGACTGGAAGGTGCTTTGCAAAAGGTACCCTGGAATCTTTGCACGACTGACCGTCGACTTGCTGAGAGCTCAAGGAACCACTTCAGGAACCGTCGTTTTCTCCCCATCCACAGAAACTTTAGATTCAGGGAGATATGTGGCTTGAAAACGGGATCGGAAAAAAGATCCTGATCCTTAAATATGATCTTACACGGATGAAAAAAACGGAATCCCTCTTTCTACTAGAGATACTAGAGTATTGGACATGGCCATTGCTGCCATGTCCAAAATTTCGCTGGAATATGCTGCTATGATCACATTTCCATAGCTGTGAATCCACAGTCCATGCCGTTTGCGAATTCCCCTTGCTGCCTTGTGCCGTTTCTGATCAAGTCATTGGGTACCTGTCACACATTGTACTGGTACTGTTTGCGAAAAAACTGACCTGTCAATCTGTGGTCGTATATAACAGTTCTGAAATCTCGACCCAGTATATAGATTTGAACATCCATGGACTGCTGGTGAATTGCGGGTGCGGGGAGTATGCCACCCCCCGCGGAAAAAAACCTAGAGATGATAGTAAGGACATGGTTTCCGTTTAAGATGTCACCTTAAAACACTCCAATATGAAACGAAATCAACCCATAAATCCGGCCTGAATTGGTTCCAAGAATGGCTCTATCTTTGGTGAGTCCTACGTGGCCAATTGTGAGTTGCGCCTGGTTTTTACAGGCGCAACACAACTTTTCGCACAAAGCGCTTTGTGCGAAGGAAAACCTTTGGGAAAATCACACATCTAAAGAGATTGCATAGGAATGAAGATGCCAAGCGACTAATCAAACAAACCTTCAATCTGCCTGAAAAAATAGAGGTTTCCCAAAATATGGGTATGTACCCCAAACCATAGGTTTTCCAATTGATAATAATATACTGCCATTTTAGGAAACCTCCAAATATATCCAAATATGACTTACCAATCACCACGGTATATCCAGATATATCCAGCACCTTCCATTTCTTGTAAGTTCTGTCTCCATTCCAATGAAGGCTCTGTGGCCGATATCTCTCAGGTGTTGGGGCCTTGCGCGATGGTGAAGCCAACCCGCAGTTTTTTTTGGATTGCCCGCCTGAAACCAACATGTGCTAGGGTTTAAAATATGGTGTATATACATTGTGTATATATATATGGGTATACTAATCCCTATGAAAATGGATTGATGACCATCCCAAACTATACTCGTATACAATCCGACTCTTGACTCGACTCGTACCGTATGAACTCACGTATGTCCATTTCATGACACAGCCCCGGACTCTGGTGGGGTCAGTGTATTTATATGGCACACATGGCAGCCCTGATCATCTACACTGATCAGTTCCCATGTTTTCGCCACTGTCCCTGTACCAAAAAAACTGGAATATTGGAAGTGCAATAACTAGGGTTTTGAGCCAACTATGAATTTTCTGGGGGCACATCTGTGTATTAGAAATACCAACCCATTCAACCCATCATGCTCAATCTTAAACACTGGTATATTCCCCTGCCAAAGAAAAAAACAATCTGCTGGCAAGTTTGCATCCCGATAGAAATCAGTTGTATTAAAGTACCAATTCAATTACGTTGACTTTAACGTAACGATGAAAATCCCTATGTTAGATGGTTTTTCTCCCCGTTGAACGTAGCAATTTATCTAATTAAGGGAAATTCCAGAAAGAAGAAGGAAACCTCGCCTCAACAAGTACCTGCAAAAGAAAACTGCTATGTTTAACCTTTTTTCGAGGAAAAATCAGAAAAAAAGGAAAAAACCATGGCAGTTCCCATTTCGTCCTCGCCTCAACCTTTCGCTTTCAAGGCAGCCGCAATGCCTTCACAGCTGGACTTGCCGTCGCCTGGAAGCCAGCTTCGAGGCGGTGGTTCGTTTCGGCGTCGTGATTGGATGACCACCAAGAATTCCGAAGAGAAAAAATATTGGATTGATAGATATGGGGATCCTTATGGTATATTATAGTATATTAATAGTGATTAATGGATGGTATATCCCCATTAATCACCATTAATCATATATTATAGTCTTATACCGGTATACCTACCCCTGTGAAAAATATGAAAGTCAGTTGGGACGATTCTTCCCAATATATGGAAAAATAAAAAATATTCCAAACCACCAACCAGCAACTATATTTGGATTTCTATAATTGTTGATACAACCATATTGGAAGAAATCCAATCATTGAACTGATTATAATCAGTGGCGATTATTCTACAACTATTTACACAACTATATAAAATAACTCTTCATGTAAAATCCAATCAACTACAGTACCTGAAGGGTCACCTGTTCGACCTCTCCTCCCAGGCCTAGCAACATCTGCGTGGTTTCTCTGAAGAAGACCGGATTCTCGATGTCCGCATAGCCTGGAAAAAAAAATCGATCCAGGTCCATACAAGAAATCCAAAGCCATGGTCATGCATGGTCTTAATAGCCCCAAAAAAATTGACAAATTAAAATCACGAAAAAATCACGAAAATGTCTATGAAAGAAAATCACTGCGGGACTCCCAGGGGATCTAGGAACCCACAAACTGTGTCACCCATCCCGGCAAAGGTTTTTGCGCCTCCGGCCATGGATCGCTTCAAGTAGATGCAGTTTTTGGCCTGCCAGGGCGATTAATTTAATGGGAATGAGAATGGATAAGATCGTTAAGATTTGGGTAGATCTCATACTAATTCGCTCACCTGAAGATATAGCTGAAATAAGGAAATTTCAGGATGATTTTCCCGTGGCATTCTTCCAGTGATGTCACAGCGAGATCACAATAATTCATCCAGATAAGATGTTTAAGGAGGGATTGAAGAAGACTATTCTTAAGTAAAATTGACAGTGATATGAAGTTAATGGCTATATATATATACATCCAGCCAGAATCGAGATAAACTGGGGACATGTAACAATATTTATGTGACAAATCCACCTGTGATCATGTGGTTGGTTGATCCCCTAAACGTTCTTCAAAACGTTTATACGATTCTTAGTAAATTTATCTGGTTGGTGGGTTTAACCATCTTGAAAAATATTAGTCAATGGGAAGGATTATCCCATATATTATGGAAAATAAAAAATGTTCCAAACCACCAACCAGTTGTGGTATATCCATCTAACCTCAAGGCCAAGTATCTTAACAATCCAGTTTCCTAGGAAAACTTATACGTTCTTCATCTTCATCCTAGGGGATTCCTAGGAACATGCTGGACCCTTCCAGTCACTACCAGATCATCACTGGAATCACAAAGAAAATTGATGGCCACACTCCCTCCAAAAAAAAGTCCTGAAATTAAAAACGAATATTCCAAAACCCACACCTCATAGTAAACCATAAAAAAACCTGGGAATTATACGTCCCATTTTTGTTGACGTTCTGCATATCACATACACGTTTTGCATAATTCGACATACTGTGTCTGCTTATGAAATCCCCATAGTTTGAAGTAGTCATCCCAACTTGCCAAATCATCTCGAAGATTCTCGAATGGCAGCAATCCGACGTCAAATCACCCACAAAATTACCATAGACCATAGACCTTCATACAATGGAAACGATAGTCATCATGTAAGAGTATGATAGAGTATGTAAGCCATGATTCATTTAAAAAAAAAAAACAGCCCATACAAGCCATCCACAGCATAACTGTATTGTTGATGATCCATCAATGGTCCATCAATGATCCATCAAGGATCTATAAATTATTCATCAATGGTCCATCAATGGTCCATGAAAGATCTATAAATTATTCATCAATGATCCATGAATGATCCATCAATGGTCCATCAATGGTCCATCAATGGTCCATCAATGATCTATAAATTATTCATCAATGATCCATCAATGATCCATCAATGGTCCATCAATGATCCATCAGTGATCCATCAATGATCCATCAATGATCCATCAATGATCCATCAATGATCCATCAATGGTCCATCAATGATCTATAAATTGTCAATCAATGATCCATCAATGATCCATCAAGGATCCATCAATGATCCATCAATGATCCATCAAGGATCCATCAATGATCCATCAAGGATCCATCAATGATCCATCAAGGATCCATCAATGATCCATCAATGATCCATCAATGATCCATCAATGGTCCATCAATGATCCATCAATGATCCATCAATGATCCATCAAGGATCCATCAATGATCCATCAATGATCCCTCAAGGATCCATCAATGATCCATCAAGGATCCATCAATGGTCCATCAATGATCCATCAAGGATCCATCAATGATCCATCAATGATCCATCAATGATCCATCAAGGATCCATCAATGATCCATCAATGATCCATCAATGGTCCATCAATGATCCATCAATTATCCATCAATGATCCATCA